>Ga0307486_1000494_pt1 | contig 36286 bp, 28 predicted proteins | sample CBIW02metaG_FD_203663 | JGI IMG/M metagenome (GOLD analysis project Ga0307486, IMG submission 203663) | Sea-ice brine microbial communities from Beaufort Sea near Barrow, Alaska, United States - CBIW 0.2 | ecosystem: Environmental > Aquatic > Marine > Coastal | place: USA: Alaska | collected... | reverse complement strand
GTTTTTGGCACGCTCAAAGAATTCCTGGGCCTAAGAAAAGTGAATACCATTGGCCTTGGCCAGGCAAACAAATGTATGCATCTGGCAGCAATAGCTTATAACCTGAAGAAGTACCTGAAGTTTACAATTAAGAAAGTCAAAGCCGGAGCAAATGCCCTACATAAGTGCCATTGCGCCGCTCCTTCTATTATAAGTGCTGAATTATTCGCTTTTCAAGCTGTTTTAAGGCTACTTTTTTCTGAATATAAAGTTCCGACGAGAAAAGCATGGATTGCTTAAAAAGCCTTAAATGCTATAGGAAATCCTGTCCAAAGAGGAAAATTAAGGGCTTGTGCAACGGTTACTATTGTTTACTCGCGCGCTCGTTCTTATTTGATAATTAAGAGCTCATGAATCTCCTTCATCGATTACTTTTGCTGTCAGTTCAAGCGCAGTCGAGAACAAGGCAAAAGATTATCTCTATATCAAACATGTCGTATATATCTTATTGCTGATATATTGCTTTTTGACGGCTTGTCGTTTTATTTACCCTCAAATGTACCCGATTCAAACAGAACATCCAAGGGACTTTTTAAGGACGGTGAATCAACAGAGCCATTGCAACGGCAAAATATATTGTATTGTTATGTTTTACCTCTAAAAATAGCTTTCGCAACGGCAATCAACGGCAATCAACGGCGCCGTTGCAATCTAACAACGGCCGTTGCAATCTAACAACGGCGCCGTTGGAAGCCGTTGCAACGGCTAATTCCCTTCTCCTGGATATATTCTATACTACTCCCCATCTGTAAGACAGTTTAAAGATATTTATTATTACTTATGATGCTATTTTTTTAGTATTATAAATTTGATCAGGGGCCATTTTCCCTATTTCGGTATGCCTTCTTTTGGTATTATAAAATTCAATGTACTCTCTTACCATTTGATAGAGATCCAGACCTCCGTTTGGAGGATTGAGATATATTTTTTCATATTTGATCGACTTCCAGAAACGTTCAATATAAATATTGTCCAAGGCTCTTCCTTTACCATCCATTGATATTTGGATGTTATGTTCTTTCAGTACATCGATATATTGAGTACTGGTATATTGAGCTCCCTGATCAGAGTTATGTATCTCTGGCGCTCCGTATTGGGCAATAGTGTCCTCCAAGAGTTCGATACACCATTCTTTGTCCATGGAATTTGAGATACTCCAATTAAGTATTTTTCTACTATAAACATCGATGATGGCATTCATATACATAAAGCCACGGAACATGGGAATATAAGTAATATCGGTCTGCCAGAGCTGATCGGGACACTCTATTTTCAGGTTCTTTAACAGATAAGGGTACTTATAGCTTTTAGGGTTCCTGATGGTGGTCTTGGGCTTTCTATAAATGGTTTGTAAGCCCATAAGTTTATATAAACGTCTAATCCTTTTCACGTTTACACGATATCCCAAGTCAAGGTTCAGATAATCGGTCATACGTTCTACCCCATAGTAGGGGTGTTCCAGGAAGTGCGCATCTATTTCCTTCATAAGCTTTAGATTGAGCAAACTCTCGCTCTTGGGCTTGTAATAAAGACCAGAGCGATGGATGTTAAGAATTCCACATTGTTGAACAAGACTTAGCCTTGGATGGGATTTTACTACCTTTTGTCTTCTTTCTGTAGTACTCATTTGCCCAAGACTTTCTTTAAAAAATCGTTCTCGACTTGTAATTGACCGATCTTACTATAAAGAGGTGCGGTCCCTGAATCCGAATCTTCTTTTTCTGATTTGGACCCGAAGGCCAGATCTGCATTTTTTAAAAACTCGCGTTTCCAACTTGATATCTGGGTAGGATGCAGTTCAAATTTGGCAGCTAGCTCTGATAAGCTTGTCTGCTCTTTTATCGCTTCAATAGCTACTTTAGCCTTGAAAGATGCACTGAATTTTCTTCTGGTTGTTTTCATATTGACAGGGTTAAATTACAACTTAATTTCCTGTCCTATATTTGGGGAGTATTATATTCCACCCTCAAAAACAGCTTTCGCAACGGCTGTAACGGCACCATTGGAAGCCATTGCAACAGTTATTCCCAGTGACATTAGGCATCTTCTCAGCAACAACAATCCAACGGTGAATCACGGAGCCATTGCAATGGCCCATTGCAAATTAGAAACCGCCGTTGCAACGGTGATTCCCAGGGACATTAGGAACCTTCTCAGACAGCAGCAATTCAATGGTGAATCAACGAAGCCATTGCAATGGCCATTGCAAAATAGAAACCGCCATTGCAACGGTGATTCCCATCGAAATTAGGAACCTTTTCAGCAACGACAATTCAACGGTGAATCAATGGAGCATTGCAAATTAGAAAAAGCCGAGTAAAAAATTGGCATTAATAGCAGTATGCAATAAGTTATTAAAACAAGCCTTTGCGGTTGCAAAATCCGGGTTAATATATGATGAAAATTATCGAAGTGTTTTGATAAAAAATTAAGTAAATTCTACTTGTTTTTTACCACAGTTCTTTGTTGGCGTTATGTTGTTTACTCCATCAAAGATCTATCAATAAAGGAGAAAAGTTCTTGATTAGCTTCTATACATGTTTTATTTAAAATATTTTTTGCAGTTCGATAACCACCTGTATTCGGTCTAGAGGCAACTTTACCAATTTCTTCTGTCATTTTATCTTTTTCACCATTGGTATAATCATATATCATAATCGAATAACCTGTTACTGCATTCCATTTTCCTTCTGGAAAAATTCCCCACATAAATTTTCCTCCTATACTCCCAATTCCGACTTTCACATCAGCTCCAAAGGCAGCTTGATAAGCGGAAATTGCAATTTTAATAGTCAGTTTATTAGGTTTAGGATTTTGATAGAATTTATCACTTTCTGATATGTTGAAAATTGCTGATGGGTAAGTTTTTTTAATCAGATTTATTAAGTTATTAATTACTTCTTGGCTACTGCATTCTATTTTACTCTTTTCGGTCATAGTCCGCAAGTCAAATAGAACTAAGTCAATTTCTTTATTTTGAAGAAATCCGTTTCTAGGAGTTGGAATTTGTTCTTTTTGGCACCAGACGTACATTTTCTGTGAATATAGATTTGAAGAAAGAATTAATGTTAAAAATGTAAGTCCGATTATTTTTTTCATTTTTTAAGTTTTAATGTTAGTTACTTGCTTGTAAACAATTAACGTTTTGCAAAATGGCATGAAGCAGATTGCGAGTGATTCACTATCAAACCGAGATGAAGCTCAAAAGGGAAAAAACTACCCAAATAAAGTATTCACCGATTTTTGCTATATTGCGTGTTAGCAACTGAGCATTTATTAATTTCTGTTAATACTTATTGTTATTAGTTTATATTTAACTCTCTTCATTATTCTTTTTAAGTATCTCGAATTCTTCTTGTGTTATTTTTTTTTCTTTAAATAACTTCTTGTATCTGTTCTCATTCCTTTTTTTTCTCGCAAGCTCTATTTCCTCGGGTGTCTTATTAGATTTTAATTCCACCTTTTTCGATTTGAAAAGGGTATAAGCCTCATCAAACAAACTATGCAAATCTTGCATAAGTGGCTTACATTGATAAAAGTCTGTTATCTCTACGTATTGAATATCTTTTGGGAAAGAATAGTTAGCAAATCGTGCTTCCGTGATAGTTTTTACTTTTGAGATGTCGTAATCTTTGATAGTAAAAGATGATTTTCCATATCTTCGATTTAAGGTATTTATTAAGCACTTTATAAACAGGAGTTTATTCTCTTTTACAGCTTTACGTGATGTTGTAAATGCCTTATGAAAAATCAATATTAGTTGTTCTTCTGCCAAATCAAGACCCGCGTTAAATGCAAGCAAAAACATTGCATTACTATAACCACTAATCTCCGTTCTTTCGTGCAATTCCATTAAATAATCGACCTTGTCCCTCATTATTGCCGCGTGTACTAATGCGTTCTCAGAATATTTACGGAATGATCTGTTCACGTGAGCATTCCGTAGTTTTACAATTTCGTCAAATGCCTTCTCAAAATTACCAATAAGCAACTGTCTCTCAAGGCCATAATAATATAAAAACACATATCCCATATCTATCGGTTGCTCAACATTCCGAAGCCAGTTAAGATAATTATATCTCTGACCTGGGCTGAGTTCTATGTAATGCGGCCAATAGGGTAATCCGGGTACATCATATTCTTCAGATATCGGCAAGTGAATATAAATAGAACTGGGGTCCGGTACTTGGTTAGTTTTATCGTCAATAATAACATTTCCCTTGCTATCAAGTCTTATTGTGACGATTATTCCACGATTTACCCTTGGAATATCCCTATCGTAATAGATATACAATAAATCTTTATTTAGAAGTTCATTCTCAAATGATAAAGTATTGTTTCGTTTTATTAAGTCAAATAGTCCCATTTTCTTTGGTTTTTTATTCTATCCATTCAATTTGATATTCAGTATATTATTGGCAGTACGCTCTTCATGCTTTGTTACCAAAGCAGTCTGACGATTTGTATAACCATCAGTTGTCGTAGTTAATATAAGGATTTATCGGAATAATAATATTCTTGAATTCTATGATTTAGTTTTAGTTCAATGGCTGCAATTGCGATTATTCGTTGTTGGTAATCGTTAATTGATTCTAGTTAATGATACTCCAAATTGTTTTCTAGGCTTATCCATTTTATAGATTCCAATATGAGGTTGATGTATACTAGAAATCTTAATTAATTTTTGAATATAATCGTCCTTAGTTTTATACCCGCATACAATATTTCGAATAGCATCACTTTTTAATTTAACTTTCCCTTTTTCAAACTTTACTAATCGAAGTTCTTTCTCATAATTCCAACTTTTGTCTTTCACATAAAAAACATCAAGAATTTTGAATTCATCTTCTATTGGGTTGAAGTCAATTTTTTCCAATTTTTCATAATATTTTACTACTTTGAAATTCTTAAAAAACTCCTTATCATAATCGGATTGGTATTGTATACAAATGCCTTGATGATTGTTGGCATAATTAGCCCATAATGTCATATTTATATATGGCATCATTGAAAAGCAAGCTATACCATGAGCATTTAAATAGTTTGGAATATTCTGAAGAGTTAGTTCTATGAGTTCCTCAGGTGAATAATTCTTTTCAAGAAAATTTTCATCAATATCGGAAGGCAATCTTTTCTTATAAAATTCAAAATATTCTATAGGATTAATTCTATCGGCAATAAAGTTGATCAAATCAGGACTAGAATCGAAAGGATCATTTAGAGCTTCTCTGTCTGAAAAAAAGATATAGGAATTTTCAATCTCATCTAAAGTGAAATCATTATCCTTTCTATATCTAAACAAGTATGGCATTCCAGCCTTTTCAACTTCTTGTTTCATATTTTGTAGTTACATTGCTATTAGAGTGATTAATAAAAGACAAAAAAAAGTCTCAAGTTTTATTTTCAAGGCGCGAGGATTTAATATTAGAGCTAAGTATGAGTGTTTTTACCAAACAAAACTTCCTACACGTTTTAGAGATTAAAATTTATTAAAATATGATACAGATAAGTATGCTTTTTATATTTCTTTAAAACTGATCTAAAGATTTGAATTTCTTGCCCATTGCTATATTGGGAGGACATATCAATGGTATTTTGCATGTTTTCTAAACTATCTAAATAAAGTTTATATTTATTAACTAATTCGGGGAAGTCTTTTGCTAAACAGTAAATGCCTAAAAACTTTTCTTTTAATCCTTGAACATCGTAATTACTAATTGTTTTGTTTATATGGCTATCAATAATTCCCTTATTTAAGTAGTCCAAATGGAAGCCTTCAAATAATGACATTGGAGTTCCAGATATATCTTCAATTGCAATATCCAATTCTCCAGATCTTTTGCGTGTAGAAGAAAATCCTCGTTGAGCTTGGTCTAAGCCAACCAAATGATGTTTTGAAAGATGAGGCTTTAAAAGATCTAATAAGTATCGGTTTTTATCATCTTCACTTGATTCTTTTAATAAGGAAATTCTGCCTTGTAGAGTGGAAGTTGCTTGTACAAAAGGTCTAATGAGGGAATGGGGTTTATCTGGCGATTTATAACCCATCATTAATTCGTTAATGTTTACTTTTTCAGTACTGATTTGGCATTCAATAAATCTTTTATCTTTATCCAAAAACCGTTTTAATACACTTTTATTGAACATATGAGGTGACGAGGTAGAAGAACATTCGTAACAATTACAAGCTAGAAAAATTTGATAATCCTCTTTATCTAACCTTAATGTGGTATGAATATCATTTAGCTGGAATTGAATTATTTGTAAAAGAGAAGGATTTAAATCTCCAATAAAATCTATGGAAATTTCCCGCTCCGGTGCTTTTAGTTTAATTAAAGCTTTACTATATTCATCCTGGATTATAAGGCCATATTTCCAAAATTGCCTATCCACAATAAAATTTTTCATCTTACAAATCAGTCTTTCAATTAGCCCACTAGGTAAAAATTTGTATTGGATGTTCAATTTTATAGTCTCAGCTGTCTGAAACATCCCAATGGCAAAACTTTCCATCGGTTGTGCAGGTAAGAGAGCAGGAATTATATAAATATTCTTAGAACCTATAATTTTAAAACAAATTTCAAATTTTTCCATTAAAGAAATTATTTCAAGATGTTTATTTTTTGGGTACTTATTTTCATTCAGGAGAACTGGTAAGTTTTCTAATTCTAGAGTGCCCAAGTTACTTTGTACTACTTTTGAATGAATTAGAGAATAAATTGCCTCAGTTAACCAATTAGGCTTTAAAATAACTAGATTGGAAAGTAAAATATCGTCTTGGAAGTGAATTATATCTCCTAAATCGGTTAAGTAGGAGCTTAAGTAATTTACTTTCTTATCTTCTTTAAGCTTGCAGAGTTTTCTAAACTCATCAAACTGGATATAATCATTATTAAGTGATTTGATTGAATGGCGTATCTCATTCCAAGAATTAGGAAGCAAATCTCCTATATGCGGTAATTTTTGGATAGTCTCCTCTATTTGGTTAAGAAGCAAAGGGATTCCTTCCTTAGACAAACATGAAATTGTATGAAAGCCTTTGATATTGGGAAATTGGTTTTTATAGCTGTTTTCATCCACATTTTTAAAGCGCAGATCTGATTTGTTCATTACAATTAATACAGGGGAATTATTGCTCAACCTTTTTATAATGTTCAACCAATAATCAAAACTTTCTGTTTCAGTATCAGACCTTGGCTCCCAAACAAAAATGTATATTGATCGTTGCGTTAAAAAAAATTGATGAGTTGAATATAAAATTTCTTGACCGCCAAAGTCCCAAATATTTAGCTTTATGTCTTTTTGGACGTAAAAATTATAGTCAAAATATGGTTGATCGTTGACTCTCAATTCAAGTAGGAGCTCTTCATCTTCATAGCAAAAAGGAAAAATACTTTCGTAATTGTTATATTCCGGACCATAATTTTCAGGGAAATCTTCTGCATCGTAAGTCGAAAATTTTAAAAGAGAATCAAAATCTTCAATCCTGTTATAATATGGTTTTTTAGCGGGAAAAACTGTCTCAAGATAAGTCGAACTAATATCAATTCCTTCAGTCGGTTTTTCGCTACCTAAACTCACTGAACAATTTTGGTTTTTTATAATTTTCATCAGGGAAGTTTTTCCTACTTCACCTTTACCGACAATTAGAAGCTTAGTCTCGAATAGTCTATTTTGAATTTCCTTCCTTTCTAATGATTCTAGATAGAAAGATAGGTAGGACAGGTCTCCATATTCAGATATTTCAGGAGGGAGCCCTGAGCTAAAAAAATTTTCGTTATAAATTATTTCGACATCCGTATCTAAAAAAAGTAATTCTTTAGGAATATAGCTTAAAAGATTGTTGGAAATGTCTATTCGTTTGAAAAAGTAAGGTTTTCCCTCAATTAAAGTGAAATCCCTTAAGTGGTTGTAACTGCAATTGAGAATCTGTAAATTTTCCAGATTGGCAATTTGATGTGGTAATTCCAAGAAATTATTATGGCTAATATCTATTTCAAGTAAATAGGGCATATCCGTAATGTCAGCAGGTAATTCGTATAACCCCAATCCCCTTAAATTTAGGTATGGGTAGCGATTTTCTTTTGCCTGAGAGATTATGAAATAAGCTTTGCTTTTTTTTTCTTCAATTGTCACTTGCGAATATTTTTTTAATCCTTATCCTGAATTTATTCCTGAATAACTGTAAAATTCCATGACTCTGTTCATCCTGCACTCCCCTCAACAACCCCGATCTATTCACTCCCACTATTGTTTAAGAAATCATGAATGGCCTTAAAAATTCCTCTTCTCTAGGAGCTTTCTACTATTGTGATTTCCTCCTCAGTCAAGCCATATAGCTCATACACCATCCGGTCAATTTCTACATCTGTTTTCTTTATCTGCCGTTGCAGCTCCTGGGCCTTTTTCTTGTTTTCCTCAAACAGCTCCATCCATTCAAATTCATCTTTTTTGCTGAGCGGTTCTCCTTTTTCTTTTTTAATTGCTTTATTGATCTCTTTTATGAATTCAGAAAAATCCAGTTGGTGCCAGTTTTGCAGTTTTTTAATTATATTTTCCGATAATCCAGTTAAGAGATAATGAGTGAATCTTTCAATAATGTTTTTTAATTCAATTTCCTTTTCCATTATTATCTCCACCAAACCTATTATTTCATTTTGAACTTCTATTTCTGCTTGAACTATAGGTAATTTTGATAGTGGTTCATTAAAATACTCTCGAGAATTGCCCTTCGGCTTACCAATGAAACCAAAATACCAATTAAGTAAATTAGAATTTAAAAGTGCTAAAACATATTTAATCCGAAAATTAGAGTTTGTTAAAACTATTACTCGTACATCTCCACCATCATTAAATCTTTGCTGATTATCATATGCAAACCGATTTTCTTTAGCGCGGTAAGGAACGATTAATTTTTCCTCTGCATCATAAATTTCTTTCTTTCGCGGTCTTTCTAATCTCCACCAAGGATAGCTCCCTTTTTTTACTTCATTTCTGTTACTTAATGTATTCTGATGCTCTTTTAAATAACCTAGGATATTGGGATAATTTTTAATATCTGTTTCATTGTCTGTATAAATCAAATAGGTCCCTCGGTCAAATATGTTATATCTTAAAATATCTCCGTTTTTCACATTCTTTCTCAGAAGATCTTTCTCGAAATTATATTGCCTCACGATTTCTTCTGAAATTGTAAAAACTTCATTTTTCCCAGATGTTGAGCCTTTTTCAATATTAGAAATTTTTCCGAGGAATTTTTTTCCAGTATTTAATTTGGTGATTATATCCTGTTCATTATTTTCTGCGAATAACCAATATTCCTTTAAATCTTTTCTATTCTTATTTATTGTTCTAAATAATGACGGCTCAAGACCTACCAATGATATATTCTTGTTAATTAGATCACGATATTTTAATATTGATTGCTTTTGATTTTTTTGAGAAAAAAGAATTACTGTATGAACATGCGCATCGGAAAATATTTGATAATCCTCAAAATTTATTATTTCAGAGATGTAATTTGAAAGAAAAGCTCTGAGTAATTTTGCATATTCGTTACCAATAAAATAATTGGATGTAATTAAACCATTTACTCCTTTCTCGTTTAATAAATCAATTCCTTTGTATAAAAAATAATACATCAGATCATTATAGCCCGTATGGATTATTTTATATTCACTTGCTAAATAATTATTTACATCTTTTGGTAATGTATTTATATTAACATAAGGTGGATTCCCAATCACTACATCAAAACCTCCCTTTGCAAAAATATCTTTAAACTCTTCTTCCCATTTGAAAGCTTTATCTCCCGCTACTTTTTTATCATCTATTAAAGAATTTCCGCATTTGATATTGCTGCTCAGGTCGTTGAGCTTTCGCTTGGGTTGTGCGGTACGAAGCCAAAGGCTTAATTTGGCAATTTCTATACTCTCCTCGTTAATGTCAACTCCGTAAATATTTTTTTCAAGAATGGTGGTCTCTATATCACTAAAAACGAGCCCGCCTCCAAGAAGTTTGGCTTTCATTTCATCGATATAGCGGTGCTCCTTTATTAAAAAATCCAATGCCTGGTTTAAGAAGGCGCCACTGCCACAGGCAGGATCGCAAATGGTGAGTTGCAATAACCAGTTGCGGTAATCGTCCAGGATCTTTATCAAACCTTCCAGGGTGTCTTTTTGCCGTCTTTTTCGTCCCTTATAATATTCCTCTTCCCTAAAGCCAAGCTCGCTTTTTTTCTCTTCACAAAGCTTGCCTAGGGTATTTTCTACAATGTATTTGGTGATGTATTTCGGGGTGTAAAAAACACCGTCTTTCTTGCGTTTGCTTTTCTGCTTATCAAAGTCGGCACCTTCAATCTCTGCACTTACGCTTTCAATTTCATTCAGGGAATTTTCAAAAATATGTCCCAGGATATTGACGTCTACCTGGCTCTCAAAATTATATTTTGAGAGTTGGGTGGTGTGTTTTGCCAGTAGTTCATCGTTTATCTCCAGTCGATCCAGGAGATTGTCAGGTTTGAAAAGTCCGCCGTTGTAGGCGAAAATCTCAGCTCTGGTATCTGTGCTTTTTCGGCCCTGATCCAGATAGGAAAAATAAAGTTTAAACCTGTTGTATAAAGGCACAACAGCATCAAGTTCTTTCAATTTATTCCAGTCCTTCACAATCCTAATGGTAGAATTGGGTGGCAGGAGCCCGCGATCTTCAGCAAAAAAGATAAAGAGGAACCTGTCTATCAACTTCTGCGATTTCTTGAACAGCTCTAGTTTCACATTTTTCTCCAGCCGCAGCAGTTGCGCCTGAGATTTTGCGTAATCCGGATTAGACTCTTGCACTCCCGAAAAGTTGGGATCGCTGAGCCGTATCTTTTTTAAGGTCTTGGAATTGAGGCGTACCAAATCGCGATATAACTCGCGCTTAAAGACGGAGTAATCTTTATAAAATTCCTTTGTGATCTGTTCTTCTTTTACCACAGAAGATTCCTTGATCTTCAGCGGTAAATTCTTTAGTATATTCTCTTTTTGCAGGCATAAATACAGCAGCGCAAAATCTTTGGCAGTAAGCAGAAAAAGGTCAAATTCTATAAATTCTGTTGCATCATTTATGTAAAACCTAAGTTTTTCAAAATTGGACGTAATCACATATACGCAACTCTTTTGATTCACTTTATAATCAAAAGCCTGTCGCCTGATCCCTTCAAGATCTTTTGTATTGGTGCCCTTAAGTTCAATAACTCCTATTGCGGCGCCATCTTTAAGAATGGCACCATCAGCCTTACGGGCGTTGTTTTCATTTTTAAATTCCGTAGAAAGATTAAAATCCGGTTGCGGATTTAAAGTATATCCAAGAACCTTCACAAAAAGCTCATTAAGAAAAGTCGCCTGAAACTGTTCCTCTTTGGAATTCCGGATGTTTTCCTGGATAGTAGGATTGTGAAAATATTTGGAGAACTTTTTAAAGGCAATTGCCAGTTTTTGTTCTTCTTGTAATTTTAGATATGTATTAAGTACCGATACCTGGAACAGCGCCATAGATATTTTTTGGGGTTAAAAATTGGTGCTTACCTCAAATTCTGGAAGTAGGGTAGACAGGTTCAGAAGTAAGTATCGTAAATCTAAATATTTTCTTAAAGCTTTTGAGCAATAAAGCATATGAATTTGCTCTAAATAACACTTATGATGTTTTATTTAGTTGGATGGTTGGAATTAAATGAGAAGAATCAGAATAAATTGAACTGTCGTAAAAATGGGTATGAAAGTCATTTTGCGGGGAAAATGCGGGGAAACCACCACTTATATAAACCAAAAAACCCTGATAATCAAAGGATTAACAGGGTTTTCAGTACTCGAGGCGGGACTTGAACCCGCACATCCGAAAATACTGGATTTTGAATCCAGCGTATTTAATATCAAATTAAACTAATATTACTTATAATCAATTGATTAACAATAATTTAATTTTTATTGATTTCATTTGACAGTATCTAAAATCATTATTTGTTGTACCTATGTTGTACCAAAAATGATTACCTTTATAGTCTGAATTTTAAGGGTATGGCATCAAACGCAAAAATTGTTGTAAGGAAAAAAGCAAATAAAGAAGGGTTATACCCATTAGCAATACGAATTACTAAAAATCGAAAATCCACATATCACTACATAGGTCATTATATTGATTTGAAGGATTGGGACGAAAATAAACTAAGAGTCAAGAAGTCCAATACCAATTCGGTAAGATTGAATAATTTGTTAGCTACAAAATTATTAGAGGTCAATAAAGCACTTGTTGATTTGCAATCTGATAAAAAAGACTACTCGGCAAATCAGATTAAAGAGTCATTATATTCCGACTCTAAATCAAGTACTTTTTATGAAGTTGCAAATGATTTTCTTTTTGAACTTGAAGCAAATAATAAACTTGCCCAACTATCCGCGGACAAAGTACGAGTAAATCACGTCATAAACTTCAATAAATCTAAGCAATTGACTTTTCCTGAAATTGACGAGCCATTTTTGAGAAAATTTAAAATCTATTTAAAAAAAGAGTTTAATCTCTCAGAAAGGTCAGTAGTAAACAATCTTGTAGTTATTAGAACTATCTATAACAGGGCTATAAAAACAGGCTTAGTAGATAGAAAACTTTATCCATTCGGTTCTGACAAGATTAGAATTAAGTTTCCAGAAACTGAAAAAATAGGACTCAACAAGCAAGATATAATAGCGTTCGAAACCGTAAAAAATCTAACTGATAGTGAAACTCACGCTCGCAATGTTTGGTTATTCAGCTTTTATTTTGCGGGTATCAGAGCTGCGGATGTTCTTGAAATAAGATGGTCTGATATTTATGACGAAAGATTGCACTACAGAATGAATAAAAATTCAAAATTGCTTTCTCTTAAAATTCCTGAAAAAGCATTATCCATCTTAGACTATTATAAAAATACTAAACGAAGTGACGAAGATTTTGTCTTTCCAGAGTTGAAAAAGGCTGACCTTAAAGATGCCAAGGATGTTTATGCCAAGACTAAAACGGCCACAAAAAAATTCAACAAATACCTAGTTGAAGTTGCCAAGAAAGCAAAAGTTAAAAAGAAAGTGACGATGCACATTGCACGTCACAGCTTTGGAAATCTATCCGAAGACAAAATCCCAATTAAAATGCTTCAAAAACTTTACCGACATAGCGACTTAAAAACGACCATAAGCTATCAAGCCAACTTCATCCATAAAGATGCTGATGATGCCTTGGATAGCGTTATCAACTTTTGATTCTAAAAAAAATAGTAGTGTATAAAAATCAATCTACAGCGTAATTGAATGACCCCCAATGCAATAAAATAAATGAACTACCTTTATAGGTTTTACGAGGATAAACAATAATGATACAAATATTCACAACTGGCGGCACCATAGAAGGTTTGGATTATGTGAATGACAATGACATCACAGAATCTAAAATCACTATTAAGGATTTCCTCAATAATGCAAATGTTCACTTTGAATATAGTATTGAAAATGTTTTTAGAAAGGATAGCCGAACTATCGTTGAAAATGCCCCTGAGGACATACGTAATGATCTTCCCCCGGTTCGTAGGCAAAATTTTTAACATTGTACAGGGGATCCGGTGCATTGGAACCGGGGGCAGGAATAGCAACCAGGGTTTTAATCCCTAAACCCTGGGCAATTTCCAATTCAGATCCAGTATGATATCCTTTGTCAAAAAGAGCGGTGAAATCATTGTTCCCTATAATGGATTTTGCTCTTCTGATCATGGCTCCCATCGCTTTTTTATCATTATTGTTCGTGACTTCATAATCAATGGGGATGCAGTGCTCGGCATCTACGGTAGACTGGACATTGTAGGCTACCTCTGTAATGTTGCCCCGGAGGATCATATGCCGACTTTCCGGATCAGAAGTGGAAATTTGTGGTTCTCCTGTTTCTTCCAATTGTTGCTGCAGTTTTTTATAGCCTTCTTTTCTGCTGCTGTGAATGTTGATATTCTTTTGGGCCTCCTCCTTTTCAGCCTCCCCATCGGCCCTGGCAATATCCTGATTGTACTGCTCCAGCTTATTGTCAATATACTTCAGATGCCTGTCAATTTTCTTAGTGTTGAAATTATTTTTTTTGCTGTTCTGTGCACGGAGTTTGGTGCCGTCACCGGCGATGAGCTTACCGCCAATCAGGTTAAAGTTCCTGGCCAGTTGCACCGTGGCACGAAAGACCTTTTTAATGGCATCTGGATTGTCCTTTCTGAAGTTGGCAATGGTATTGTGATCCGGGGAAAGTTGTTCGATGAGCCACATCATTTCAATGTTGCGCCTGCATTCCTTCTCCAAGATCCGGGAGGAACGCATCCGGTTCAAATATCCATAGATGAACAATTTGAGCAATACAGCAGGGTGATAGGCGGGTCTTCCTCCTTCGGGAAAGCGTACTTTAAAACCCATTTTTTCTAAATCAAGGCTATTGACAAAGATGTCGATGGCCCGGACTTCATTCTCTACCTCAATACTTTCTTCCAATGAAACAGGGAACAAAGCAGCTTGTTTCCGGTCTTTTCCTATAATAAATTTCATAGCATGAAGATACCGAAAACACCAAAAAGAACGAGAAACATCCCGGAAAAGTAGTGAACAAAGTTATTAAGAAAAAGGGATGTTTTTAGACAGTCTGACGGGTTTGGCTAGGATTAGTGCAGGAAGAAAATCGGAAGATTTTCAGACACGTACTAAGCCGAAGCTTTTTGTTTGGTTTTGTTTCTTTTGTTTCACAAAGCCAAATCAACAAGATTTGGCGACTTAGTAAATATACACAAAACTTTGAAGTAGGAAAAAAGCCAGCATTAATTTTAGCCGGTGTTGTGCGTTCGTACTATATTTCTACTATAACTTTGCCTTTAGTTCTTCCCGTTTCAACTTGTAAGTGAGCTTCTTGAACTTGGTTAAATTTATAAACCTTATATATATAAGGACGAATAATTTTTCTTTCCAATAAATCTGCTATAATTTTCATATCATTCCCATTTGAGTAAACAGACATAAAAAAGCAAGCATTTAACTTTTTTTGTTTGGCTGATTTTTTATCTTTTTCTGTTAAGCCCGAAGGTAAGTTTACAATCGTTCCCTTTTCGCGAAGTACACTGACAGATTTTTTAAAATTATTGTAACCAATTGTTTCTAAAACAAAGTCAATGTTACTCAGTATATTTTCAAAATGCTCCTTTTTGTAATCAATATGTTTATCAGCACCTAATCCTAATATAAAATTCTTGTTTTTTGCAGACGATGTTCCTATAACAAAAGCTCCTAGGGATTTGGCTATCTGAACTGCAAAGTGCCCTACACCACCTGCCGCTGCGTGGATTAAAACTTTATTATCTTTATTTAGTTTTCCAAAAAAAGTAAAGGCTTGCCACGCTGTTAATGCGGCCAAAGTGCTTGCAGCAGCTTCAATGTGCGAAATATTTTTAGGTTTCAAAGCTAAATGTTCTACTGGAATAGCTACATATTCGGCATAGGCTTTTCCGTGCCCTACAAAATTTACCATCCCAAATACTTCATCATCAATTTTTAATGAAGTTACATTTTCTCCTGTTTTAACAATAATTCCTGAAATATCCCAACCTAAAATAATAGGGCTTTCACTTTTTAGGGATTCTGCTAGTGCTTCACCACTTCTTGTTTTTACATCTACAGGATTTATACTAAATGCTCTTACTTTGACCAACACTTCATTTTCTGATATTGAAGGAACAGTAATTTCTTGCTCAATTAAATTCTCTATTCCTCCAAACTGTTTTAATACTATTGCTTTCATTAAATTATTTTTTAGCAAATTTAAACCGATTATTAGAGTTTTATATTGTTTTTATTTACATAACCATTTGATTCGATAGTTTCTTCTTTTGAACAACTTTGAGTTAAAATTATAGATATAAAGAAGATGCTAATTTTAAAAAATCTTTTAGACATTGGAATTTTATTTAACTATTTTAATTAGTCTGAAATTATAATAGATTGTTTATTATCAGCATTATTAAAAGGTTATTTAATTTTTTTTATTTTAGTTGTTGAACTCAGGATTTTCAAATTAAATTGTTTACAACGGTCTCGGCGTCGAGTAGACAAGGGGAATTTCACCCCGAGCCTCTCACAGAACCGTACGTGATAGTCTCCCATCATACGGCTCTTGTTATACTCTTCAATGGCCAAGGTAAGTAAAAAACCTATTTGAAGGCTATTGAATTTGTCTCATCCCATAAACTCATCCTCTTTCAAGTTGGTAAATGTTATGTGACTGTATAACCTAACCCCTTTGCTCCATTCCCATTACAGGAACTTCATCACTACTACGGGTTAGTCCGCCCCTGAACAACATATTGGTATTCTGCCTCTAGGTTGATCCTATTGTACATTTCCCTTAACACTGTTGTGCAGGTTCCCGAGTTCCGTAACTAAGCCTGGATAAAAGTCATGCCCCCTGAATGACGCCTGTCGTATAGCCAATAAATAGGTGATCGCTATACTCTTTAACTCCGTACCATACTTCGTAGCTTTTGACAGGGTGTAGCAACTTCTCGACACCTCAAAAGGGGTTCACTTACGTTCATTTCTTTTATCCGTACCTGACCAATTCTTGACTGGTCGTTTCCTAAACGCTCAATGCCCTGGCTCTTTACCAAAGCACCTTTAGGTGGTTTAATGCTTTCCCATAAGACGACACTGGTAGGTCGGTTCTACCATCTTAATTACAGTTCACAATGACTATTTATTGCCGTCATTGCTTGCTCGGCACACTATGATTAGTTGCGTAGTTAAGCACGTAATTTAGCAAATAAAGATAGAATAGAAAATCCGCGAGGATTTTCGTAATTTAGCAAGAGCCAAGCAATTAATTATACACGGCTTTGTTAGCAGCTGGTTTGTTCTCTATAATATTTTTTAATAATTGATTATATTCTTCCATTTCGGTTTCAATTTTTGGATTTTTGATAACATCGTAAAAGTGAAAACTTGCCAAATGAGACATATCCAAGTATTGATGGGTCTTATGAAAACCGTATAAAATACCATTATCAATGCTTGTTTTATCAAAGAACTCATTCTTATTAGTAAATGCACTTTTAGGAGCATTCATTGTTGTCGTAACGATATATGGCTTTCCCTTTAAGAGTCCACCAGTGCCATAGTTTATATTCGGATTTTTTCGGGATCTTCCATCTCCTTTTGCTAAATTGTGTGTTCTACCTAATGAAAGAATGACATCAAAATACTGCTTTAAGACGAAAGGGATATTAAACCACCATATAGGAGTTTGGTAAATAACCAAATCTGCCCATTTATAATTTTCAACTTCTATTTCTGGGTCATAAGTTTTATTAAGGTTTGTTACTCTTACATCACAGTTTATATTTGAAAAAAAATTAATGGAATTTTCTGTAATTAGTTGGTTTAGAATCCCTTCTGCTTGTAGAAATTTTTTACCTGCGTTGATAATAAATACTTTTTTTATACTCATTTTTTTAGTTTTATTTTAGGACAAATTTACAATATATACTATACTTTTGTAAGTGTTTAGTGGGTTGTAAGGAACTAACAATTTTGTAAGTATGATAAAAGAAGAGTCAACAAATAATCAAAATAGAAAGGAAATTTTAAATAGTTGTGATATGGCATACGCGATAAGCCTAATTGATAAAAGATGGTCTTTGCTTATACTTTGTAAACTTGTCCAAAAACCAAAGAGATTTAATGAGTTGTATAAGTCCGTTATAGGTATTACGGAGAGAATGCTTTCGCTTCGTTTAAAAGAATTGGAAAAGAATTCATTAGTGAAGAAAAGTATTTATGCTGAAGTTCCGGTTAAAACGGAGTATGAGTTAACGGAATTAGGAAAAAATTTATCTATTATATTTTATGATTTGAAGAAGTTTGGAATTAAACACAAAAAACAGGTTTACGCAGGTTATTAACTTGCTGCGTAGAGTAGAGCCTGATAGCTCTGTCTATTAGTATCTGGTTAAAGATAATAATAGACAGAGCTATCAGTGCCCCCTTCATCAAACCGTACGTGAAGTTTTCCCTCATACGGCTTACCGATAGATTTCCTTATTTGCCATTCATAAGAGCCTACCCAGTATAGATATAATGAGGTAGCTAATCACATCTACTACACCTTCTTTTCTTATTTGGACAAATATATAGTAGCCTTTAGAAAGACCATTTTTTTTTTTCAGCCGATAGGACTATGCCAGTACTGAAAAAAAACACCTTTCTATATCTACGTATCTAAAGTAGAGCCCCTTTCCTAAACAGAGTTATGTTGTCTCTGTCATCATAGGTACTATGGGCTCCTCCGACTTCTTTTATAACCACTTCTGAATTTCGTAATACTTATATCAGTGTGTTTAGGATTGCCAATCCTTTTTATAAAAGACCTCCCACGTTCCGTAATAATCCATCTATAATCACGCCATCCCTATGACTCCGGTAGTTTACCAATATTCTATCGACTGTTGATCCTACTGGTATGACAGGGTTCGAAGACCGTCAAAACTCTCCCCAACTACAGATACACTTCTCGAAGCTACTATGGGTTCACGCTTGCGCATTACGGCTTGATTATTTGAAAGAACATAGCTTCAGCAAGACCCTCACGGGAATAACTGTATGTGTTTCTTCAGAGTGAACAGTCAATTACTCTGATGGGATTCGAACCCACTGGATTACCACAGCTTCGTGGCACACCAACGGTTTTGTATAAGATTTGTGCGACGTAAAAATCGGAGATTTTTCCGCCGTAGCAATATTTTTATTGAATGTTTGTCGGTTTGTATTAAATCCGATTTGAGCATAAATTTTATACGGCTTGTATGCCGTTTTTATTTTCAATTAGCTGATTGAGTAATTACTATTCCATCGAAATAATCTCCTGCTTCTAAACCAATAATCAGTACTCTTTCAGAACCCGTTTGATTTTTTGTCATTTCAATATGAATTTCAGTTGTGTTTTTTCTTTCAATCTTAAATTCCGTTTCGTCTACAATAAAATTCTTTGCGGTTGTGTCAATTTCACTTAAGTCAAAATTTGATTCTCCATTTAATGAGATATTGTGAATCCACCACCATTCACCTTCCGTCGTAATTACAATAGAGTCATTTTCAGCAGTAAGTTTAGCCTCTTTTTGTGAGAGTTTAATATTATCATCCCAATCTCCATCTGGTCTATCTGAATTTGAGCAAGAGAAACTCGAAATTAGAATTATGACTATTCCAATTAATTTTAATTTTGTGAAAATTTTCATTTCGTTTGGCTTTAATTCAGTAAATATTTTCATTTTGTTTTAATGGCATACAACGGTCTTCTTGTCGAGTAGACAAGGGGAATTTCACCCCAAGCCTCTCACAGAACCGTACGTGATAGTCTCCCATCATACGGCTCTTGTTATACTTTTCAATGGCCAAGGTAAGTAAAAACCTGTTTGAAGGCTATTGAATTTGTCCCATCCCATAAACTCATCCTCTTTCAAGTTGGTAAATGTTATGTGACTGTATAACCTAACCCCTTTGCTCCATTCCCATTACAGGAACTTCATCACTACTACGGGTTAGTCCGCCCCTGAACAACATATTGGTATTCTGCCTCTAGGTTGATCCTATTGTACATTTCCCTTAACACTGTTGTACAGGTTCCCGAGTTCCGTAACTAAGCCTGGATAAAAGTCATGCCCCCTGAATGATCCCGAAGCTTCGGGACCGTATAGCCAATAAATAGGTAATCGCTATACTCTTTAACTCCGTGCCTTACTTCGTAGCTTTTGACAGGGTGTAGCCACTTCTCGACACCTCAAAAGGGGTTCACCTTTGTTCATCTCTTTTATCCGTACCTGACCAATTCTTGACTGGTCGTTTCCTAAACGCTCAATACCTTGGCTCTTTACCAAAGCACCTTTAGGTGGTTTAATGCCTTCTCCTATAAGACGACACTGGTAGGTCGGTTCTACCATCTTAATTACAGTTCACAATGACTATTTATTGCCGTCATTGCTTGCTCGGCACACTAAGGCAAGTAGCGTGGAGTAGGGACACGTTCTTGTCGGCTTAGTTGTTTTTTACTTAGTGTCTAAAATAGCACTTTTCACCAGAATGCCCGCTATTTGCGCTTAACCGATGTTGCCCACTGTATGCTTTAGTTACATAATTTGTAAATATTCAAAATTGACAGCTTTTTATTTTAAAATGAAAACCAAGATCGAAACTTATGACCAAAATTAACTAGCATTTGGAACTGTTTAACTTTTGATTCAGGTAATTCTTTTAGTTCTAAAATTTTCTTTTTTAATTGTTGGGAAGTATATAATAGTTCTGAATAGAGTCGAGGCATTAATTTCTTTAAACTGTTCCTTATAGTTATGGACTCATTTACTAAAAGTAGAGCTTTATCAAAATCATTAGTTCTTTGAACTAAAGCATGTGCATAATTATGATTGATCAGTGCAATTTCTGGGCGATAACGTCCATTTGCCTTTTTATTTAAATCCCTCATTAATTCTAAGGCTCTATTATATGCAAATTGAGCCTCATCCATATTATTTAAGTCAGTTTGAACATCTCCTGCACTAATTAAAGTCATGGCCAATGAATATTTACTATCGTCATTATCTTGTTGCAATAAATTTTCTTGAATTTCTATAGCTTTATCTAATGCTTTTTTTGCCTTCTTACTTCTTGCTCGAATACTATAAAAATGTCCAAGATGCGAGTATGCCACAGCCAAATGTGATTCATAAGAATTTGGAGATTTATGGACTAAGAATTCATATATTTTAATTGCCTCAATAAAGTTACTATGAGCTACTCTATGGCGTTTTCTTTCAGCTTGTAAGATTCCAAGCTGATCTAAGGTAAATGCAAGTTCGTGGGCATATTTAATATTTTTTAAAGCCTTGTCACAATAGAATTGAGCTTTTTTATGACTATTGGTTTTTAAAAAATGTTTAGCAGCCGAAATTAGATTTGAATATGATGGTTCTAATTTCGATAGAATAATGTAGCATTCATCTAATTCATCTTGTTTAGAATCTGTAGAACTTTCTAATAGAGTGAGTCGCAATTGCCAGGCTTGAATTTCTTCCTTTTGCGCCCTTTCTATTTTTTTTTGTTTTTGAATTAACTTCGCTCTATCTAATAAACTTAATGCCTCAACTGGATTACCTTGAATAAAAAATTCATATGCTTTAGCATAAGAAGGATCAATTTCTCTAAGATCTATACCATTAATATTTTGTAGTATTTCTGCTTCCCGTTCTTGTTTAGCTTTTAATATTTCTCTTTTCTCCTTCAATTCAGCTTTTAATGCTGAAATTTCGTTGACTTGACTTTTAAATTTTTTCTGAGTTTTACCGTTTTGCTTTTTAAGTTTATCAATTTTCCTCTCTAAGGTGTTAATTTTATTAATTGAATTATTAGAAATTCGTTCTAGAATTGATTCAAGATTGTCTGTGATTTCCTTTCCATTTGAATCTATAATCTGGATAACTACATTATCATTACCAGTTACATTGCCTATAGAATTCTTTGAGATTTTAACCATTACTTTGGTTTATATGATTACTGTCACCTTCTATATTACCGGATTTGTTTTTCTTTATTGTAAACAGGGAGGACTTAAAGTTTTCTCTTGAGATAAAATCCAAAATCAAGCATAATAATGCTAAACAGCCTAAAATTATGACAGAAGTATTATTAAGCTTGTTTAGTCCGATTTTGAAGTCAAAATTAGTAGTTGTAACATCAAGCAGAAACCATATTTTAGCAATTAGAGTAAATAGAATTATATAGAATGCTCTCATAAATCTCCTTTTAGGATTTCGCAGAAACACGATTACCATAGTGAAGACTCCTGCCGCTAAACTTATTTTCCAATCTTTAGTAAAAATATATGATAGTATCCCACCTAAGAGGCCACTTATTATTGATACAAATACCCAAGAATTTTTCATTTAAATGCTGATAATTTAAGAAGTAAGTTAACTTTTATATTGGAATCAAGATTAATATAAATAATCGTTTTTATTAAACCAAAGCTGTATTCTATATATAGGAATTATGAAATGGAATTTTAATTAAATTATACGTTTTAAAATAGCTCAATTGCTTAATACGTATCATTCTCAGCATATTGTGGGCAACGAAGCATGCTATGGGCAGTGCCTGGTTTGTTTTATTTTCGGATCAATATACCATTTTGTCTTTACACCTTAATTACCCTCAAAGCTATTAATTCCTCCAGGCATTGCCTATAGCTGCCGTTAGATGCAGTATAGGGTACCTGTCCTATTTCTGCTGCTTGAAAGCCAAGGGGATTAACTATATCATAGATATGGGATAGTCCCATTGGGGATTCGAAGGTAAATCTGAGTGTCCAAAAAGGATGGATTATACCCAGAATTTTCCCTCTTTTTTTCTACTAACTTGTTCAAGAATCTCGAAACCGTCAATAAAATAAATTTACCCTCCGTATTCGAGAGTCTTGAACCAATCACTAACACTCCTTATCCAGCCGTTTGGTTCCAGTCTTCGGATTCATGCCGAGCAAGGCCCCGGTGCACTTTATTGCATATTAACGTGTTATATCAAAACCAATATACACTTTTAATCAAATATATTTCGGAATAAACGCAGTTTTATGGCTCTAATAATTATTATAAAGAAACAGTTTATTAGAAATATTATAATTAGAAATACCTATATAATTTAAACTTTTATCAGATAAAGAGGGATATTAATTAGTTGGTAATAAGGTACAATTTTTAACATACAGGTTAAAATTAAATAGCAGATCTGCTCTTTACGCTTTAAATAGGTTTTTTGTAGAGATTGAATATGATGTGAAAAGCAATGAAATTGTAAATAAAGTACGTTTTATTTCAGGGGAGAGATTGGATTTTTATAGTAATATTCCAGATGTAAATGACTAAATTATATAGGTTTTTCTGGCCAAAAATCTTTTGGAGAGCATTTAAGAATTTTGGCTATTTTATTTAAAATATTAATATTATACTTAGAGCTTTTAGAAGGTGCTTCAATGTGTGCAATATAAGAGCTATTCTTCCCTAAGCAGTTGGAAAGTTTTTCCTGAGTAAAATTTTTACATTCTCTTTCCTCCCTGACTCTTCTAATTATATAATTTTCAATATCGCTAAGGTTATCTTTCATTATTAAACAAAGACCTAGATATTAAATTAAATTAACAATGGGTTATATGCCATTTTTTAAAATAATTTTATATATTTGATTGATTATAATATATTTGCGATACTTCTTAAAGTAAAATATTAGAAGCATTCGCTTTGAATCTCGGATTGAAAACTGGTAATTTTTAGGAAACGAGAGGATAAGTAAGGATGCTCACGACCCGGGGCGTGAGTACTCACTTATCGTTTCCAAGGTATACCAGTACCCCAATCCGTTAAGTTGAGTTTCATGCCCTTTTTGTATTCTGGCAATTTCTCTTCTTAAACATTCTAAAGCTTTTGTTTCTTCCATATAATTTAAGTCTCGCAATAAGATTTACTACCCTAACATTCTAATTTTTAGGCCAAAGTGGCTGGCGCTTCTCTATGGAGTGTATTTAGAAATTCTTGTTTGCGGGAACAAGAAAATTTTAATAATCCCGTGGGTTGCAGTTACGAGCCCTATTTATAGTAACGGCTTTTGGGTGGGGTCTCTAAAATGGAGGCTTTGGGCTAATGTATATGAAATAATAAGCATTAATGCATAGGGGTGTTAGCTTAAAAAAAAAGAAATTGTTTATGAGAAAAAATTTGAATTAGCCTATTTATAGGTGTTAAGCTAAGAAGCCTTCCCCTAAAGATTGGAGTCCGGTGGGGAAGGCCTAAGCTTAAATAAAACAATGTTTCATTTAAAACACATGTAAAATTATGAAAAATAATTACTCGCGCCTCAAATGGGTGGCGCTAATAATTGTTGGCGGGATACTTTTATTCCTTGCCAAATCTGCTACGGCTGCAAATCTTAGGTCACCACTTCTCTTACAACAGCAAATCTCAGGGAAAGTAATAGATCACAACGGGATTCCCATTCCAGGAGTCACAGTTACCTTAAAAGGCACGTCAAGAGGAACTCTCACAAACCTCGATGGGCAATATAGTGTTACTGCCAGCGAAAATGCCATCTTAGTTTTTTCTTTTGTTGGTTACAAAACTGTAGAAATCCCGCTAGAAAACCACGCAGAAATTAACGTTCAATTAGAAGAAGATATTTCTGGCTTAGGAGAAGTAAAAATCAATGCAGGATATTATCATACAACCAAAAGGGAGAGTACAGGGAATATTTCAAGGGTAACGGCAGAGGAAATTGAAAACCAGCCGGTAATTAGTCCGCTACAAGCCCTACAGGGCAGGATGGCCGGTGTCGAAGTTACCTCAGGGGGAGCAAATCCGGGGGCGGCTTCCAGTATTAGGATAAGAGGCAGAAACAGCCTGCGTGATGAAGGGAATTCCCCTCTGTTTATAATAGATGGCGTACCTATAAGTTCTGTGCCTGCTGAAAGCAACTCCCTGTTAGGCTCGGCCGGTATTGACCCTTTAAATAACCTGAACCCTTCAAATATAAAAAGCATCGAAGTTTTAAAAGACGCAGATGCTACGGCTATATATGGCTCTAGGGGTGCCAATGGTGTGGTACTTATTACCACCAAATCGGGAAATAAGATCGGTACCGGCATAGAAGCCAGAATTTATACCGGGGTCTCCACCGTACCTCGAAGGCTGGAATTGTTAAATACTTCCCAATATTTACAAGTAAGGGCGCAGGCATTTGAAAATGATGGGGTCGAGCCCACAGAAAATAATGCTTATGATCTCCTTCTTTGGGACCCGGATAGATATACCGATTGGCAGGATTTCTTATTTGGTGGACAAGCGAAGACCACAAATGTGAATCTTTCCTTTACCGGGGGCAGTGAAAACACCTCTTTTAGGTTAGGAGGTTCTTATTTTAAGCAAGGGACTATTTATCCTGCCGATTATAACTACCATAAGATCACAGGAAATTTTAGCTTAAATCATTATTCGGAAGATCGAAAATTTAATTTGGGAACTTCCATTAATTATGGTCTTGATAATAATGAGCTGGCAGGCAACTTAAGTTTAGGAGCTTCGGTTTTTACTTTGCCACCTAATGCGCCAACAATATTTAATCCTGATGGATCTTTAAATTGGGAAGAATGGAGTGTTGCCGGCATAGCAAACCCTCTAGAAGGCTATTTTAATGATAGCAACACACAAACAAATAGTTTTATAGCCAATGCCTATCTTTCCTATGAGATTATACAAGGACTACAGCTGAAAACCAGTTTGGGCTTTACCAACTATTTCACAGAAGAATCCAGAAAATTACCGGGGAGGTCCTATAACCCGGCAGAGAATCCCCAGAACAGGTCGTCCCACTTAAATACCAATAGAAACTCCTGGATAATTGAACCCCAACTCATTTATAATTCAACGTTTGGGAAACTTGAAGGGAATTTTATACTAGGGGCTACGCTACAGGGAGAAAACTTTTCTCGGGAAAGCTTACAGGGAATGGGTTATGCTTCGGAATCACTCATAGGTAACCTTGCCGCAGCCGTAACTATTATAAATGCTCAAAGCTCCAGTACACAATACCGCTATGCAGCTTTGTTCTCCCGGCTTGGTTTTAACTGGGATAAAAAATATTATGTAAATCTAACCGGAAGAAGGGATGGTTCCAGTCGTTTTGGCCCCAATAACAGGTTTTCCAATTTTGGTGCTATAGGTATAGCGTGGATTTTCACCGAAGAACAATTTATTAAAGATCACCTTACCTTTTTATCTTTCGGAAAACTACGAGGTAGCTACGGAAGTACAGGAAATGACCAGATTGGGGATTACGGCTATTTAGATGCATATGAAGCTACTACGGGACCCGGTGGATTATATCCCACATCTCTTGCCAACCCGGACTATTCCTGGGAGGTGAACAATAAAGTGGAAGCCGGACTGGAATTGGACCTTCTGAAGGACCGGATAAATTTTAGTCTGAGCTGGTACCGGAATCGTTCTTCCAACCAACTGGTGGGCTACCCACTGCCCGCGATCACAGGATTTCAAACGGTGCAGGCAAACCTTCCTGCTACCGTTGAGAACAGGGGGTTTGAAGTTGAGTTTACCTCGCACAATATTCGCAATAAGCATTTTAGTTGGAAAACCTCTTTCAACCTTAGCCGGCAGAAAAATGAGCTTATTAGCTATCCGGAAATAGAACAATCTTCCTATGCCAACGTATATAAAGTAGGCCACCCGCTTAATATCGCTTTAAATTACAATTATACAGGGGTAGACCCGGAAACAGGTTTATACACTTTTCAAGATGTAAATGAAGACGGGAGACTCGATGTGGAAGACAGGATAAATATTGAAGTTCGTAACCGGGAATTCTTTGGAGGTATTCGAAATGATATAACATATAAAAATTTTAATCTTCAATTTCTTTGGGAATTTGTAAAACAACCCGGGAGGCTATCTTATTTTAACGCAGGTCGTCCCAGTAACATTCTTGCTTCTTACCTAAGTGGGAATAACTTTCAAATACCCACTCAGTCTTACGAAGGTGGCGTGGCCTATAGAAATGCCCTTAATAGCTCGGTTTTTAACCAGGATGGATCATTCCTGCGCTTAAAAACAGTATCTGCTTCTTACAACTTGGAAAAACTAGCCGGCAAGCTGGGACTAAACCAGTGCCAGTTATTCCTTAATGGTCAAAATCTTCTAACACTTACATCTTATGAGGGATTGGACCCGGAATCTCCAGTAGGTGGATCTTTTATAGGTAATCTTCGAACTATCTCAGGAGGATTACAGTTAAATTTTTAAAACCCATAATATGAAATCTAAACGAACAATAATAAAAATATTCCTTGCTCTAGTTATCATACTCAATTCTTCATGTGAGGACCTGGTATCCATTGATGTTCCAACTGATAAACTAGTGCGAAGTCAGGTTTTTGATAGCGAGCAAACGGCTATAAGCGCCTTAACAGGTATCTATAATGAGTTATATCAATCTTCCTTCTCAAACGGTTCAAGGAATAGCATCTCGGTAGTATCAGGTTTGTCGTCTGATAATATTAGAAACATTAATACTTCCAACCTGGAACGGATGGAATTCGAGGAACACCAGATCTATCCTGAGAATTCCTATAACCTGGAATTATGGAGCAGTGCGTATAATATTATCTATATGACCAATTCGTTTCTGGAAGGACTGTCCGCTTCTGAAAAAATTGATACTGACCTGGCTATCCAGCTGGAAGGAGAAGCGCGATTTGTAAGGGCTTTTACATATTTTAATTTGGTTAACCTCTATGGGTCGGTACCTTTAATTCTCACCACTAACTATGAAACTAATGCCTTATCTGAGAAATCCAGTATCGAATCTGTATATCAACAGATTATTGAGGATCTTGAATTTTCTTCCGATGTTTTAAAAGCCTCCTACCGTACCGGGGAGCGAACCACTGCGAATAAATTTGCCGCCAATGCTCTTTTGGCAAGGGTCTATTTATACTCGGAAGAATGGCAAATGGCTGAAAAGTTTAGTACTAAGGTTATAAACGAATCTTCTACCTACGAAATACTGGACAGTTTAAATACTGTATTCTTAGCTAATAGCCGCGAAGCAATTTGGCAAATTTCACCGATAGGGGGAGGAGGTATTGCAACCAATACTAATGACGGAAGTATTTTTGTTATCGATCCTGTTTTTACATTTTTTGCCAGTATACAACTTCGAGATAGTTTTGTAAATACTTTTCAAGAAGGAGATAAACGTATTGAGAGCTGGATAGGTTATAATGAATCTCTAAACGCATATTTCGCCCATAAATATAAAATAGATGCAAGTTCCGATTTTCCAATTAGAGAATATTCGATGGTTTTACGGTTAGCAGAACAATATTTAATAAGATCGGAAGCTAGGTTGCATCAAGGAAAATTCTCCGAAGCACAAGATGATTTAAACGTAATACGTGCACGAGCAAATTTAGAACCTTTTGAAGCCCAGTCTGAAGCAATGCTATTAGATGAAATCTTTGCTCAACGGAGAAAAGAACTTTTTACAGAATGGGGTCACCGTTGGCTAGACCTTAAAAGAAGCCAAAGAGTGCAAGCTATTTTTGGAATGGATCAATTATGGGATCCAACAGATGTCTTATACCCTATTCCCACCCAAGAGCTTATTAAAAACCCAAATCTTACACAGAATGATGGCTATTAAAACAATTATATGTATAGCGGTTATTCTAATTCTAAAACTTAATACCGGGAATACGTTTGCTCAATCTCTGCTATCTTATTCATATGATGATGCTATTCCACTAGATAGTACCATGCGGCATGGAACTTTGGAAAATGGCTTTACTTATTACATAAAGAAAACCAAAATACCGAAAAAGGAGGTTGATATGAAGCTTGCCGTAAAGGCCGGTTCCTTTTTTGAGTTGCGATCTCAGGAAGGTTACGCTCATCTTCTTGAACATGTGGCGCTATTTAATAAGAATCCAACTGATTTTCATACTACTGTAAAGAATGAAGGGATGATCCCTCGAGCGCGAACAGGACAAATTGTTACGAGATACCAGATCAATATCCCAGATGCTAATAAGGAAAAAATAGCAATAGGGTTGAATGCGCTAAAATCCTGGGGTGGGGAAATAAAGTTTGATGAATCTCAAGTAGAGGTTCAACGTGGTGCCGTTCTGGGGGAAATGAGAACTAAAAACCCTTATAGGGATTGGCTAATTAAAATGCATGGAGCAATACTATTAAAAAATGTTGAATTTCCAATGTACTCCGAGGAAAGAGTGGTGAAAAATATTAAAAATTTTAATATAAACTCCTTTAAAAAATACTACAATGATTGGTACCGCCCAGACTTACAAGCAGCAATTATTGTGGGAGATATAGATCTTGACAGTATTCAAAGCCTAGTGGAGAAAATATTTTCGGATTTGAAATATCAGCCTAACCCTAAAAATTATAAGAATATTTTAAAAAAATTTTCTATTCAACTCGAAGGAAGTAATCAATATGAGACGTTTAAGGACAGTATTGATTCCCAGAGAAGACTAACTATGTTTATGAAGGAGAAAAATTACAATTACAATAAAATTTCTGAAAGGGATTATTACCACATGTTTTTACAAAAGATGGTCAATTATATAGCTCAAAAGCGATCGCAAAAAATTCAGAAACAGTATAATCCTCCTTTTTCCAATTACATAACCAAGCATACGGTTTCGACTTATTTTGCAAACCAGGTATTGGTATCAGCTATGGAGGTGAATTTAAGTGGTAATCCTTTAGAAATAGATAAAAAGATACGTTCCGGCTTAATTGCGTTTAAATCATTATTATCAGAGATTACGGATCAGGAAGTGCAAGAAGCCCGGAAAGCTGTAGGATCAGAATTTACTCGGGCTTACGATAACAATTCAGACCTTTCCGAAGCTTACCTTGAAAATTTTATTAGAGGATCGGCCGTACCTTCTCCTAAAAGGCAAACAGAACTTTATAATCTTTTATTCAATATAAAAGTAAGCGAAGTACAAGGTTTTGCGGATAAGAAGTCTAACCTACTCAAGAACAAAGACTTTGTTTTTATTAATATTCCAAAAGAAAACCTGCCAGGTAGAAAGAAGATGATGAATATAACTCAAAATATGACCGATAAAACTATCCACTTCAATCCGCCAGTCCTTGAAATGGAGCTGCCCGATAGTATCATTAACCTTAGATATCCCGATACTACTGTAAATAAACCATCAACAAACCTAATTGGGATTACCCGGGTGAAGTTAAACAATGGCGTTGATTTATGGTTAAAACCATCCAAAACAAGATCTGACGAATTTAAAAATCAAGTAGAAGTTTTGGGTTTTCAACCCCTGGCCGCCGGCAAACCCAATAAAAAAATAGAATCGGAATTGGTATATTCGTTCGCTTCTTACGCCGGGGCCGGAGGATTTAATAAGTTTCAGGTGGCCCAATATTTAGATGAACATCATCTAAAACTCCACTTTGGAACTGATGATAACGACGTTCTTATCAAAGGAAAATTTAAGGAGAAGAATTTAGAAGATTTTTTTAAATTACTGTTTCTAAAAATACAGGAACCTGATGAGAATACAGCAGCTTTTTCTTCCTGGAAAGAAAAAGAAAAAGAGAAAGCTCTAAATGCCGCCAGAGGCGGATCGGATTTTTTTCGAGGGGAAATCAAAAAAATCTGGTATCCTGATAATCCAACTGTAAATGAAGACATTTTAGATACCTTAAATAGGGAGCTATTATTACGTAAATATAAAATACATTTTTCCGATTTTCAGAATTATACCTTTATTTTAACGGGAGACTTTAATTCTGAAACGTTGCTTAAAAAAGTTAAGCAGTATTTTGAAGCCTTACCGGTTTCCGAAAAAGTAGTCGATATACAGCCTATTTCAAAAGAGATTAGTTTAAGAAAGCGAAACCACACAATTAGATTAAAAAATTTGGATCAAGCTTTCGTAGAAATGTATTACCCCGTAAAGGTTCCGATAGATATTAAATCACAGGCAATTTTGGATATAATTAATCTTGCGCTTAATGAACGGATCAATAGTAGATTGAGAATAGGCTCTTATAGTCCCAGGGCTAGTGGCGACTGGATAGATAAGAAGGTTAGTCTATATACATTCTTTATAAATTTTGACAGTGAATTGGGCAATGAACAAAATATGATTCAATATGCCAAAGAAGAGTTTATGAAATTGCGCAAAACGAGAGTAGATCAGGATTGGCTGGATGCGAAAATAAAATCAAAAATAAACGAATATCAGCAGGCAATCTCTAGTTTTGGATATTTCAATTTTTGGCCGGATTACCTCAAAAATACAATTGAAAATGAAGAAAATCCGCAGGTCTGGATATTGCAATATCCATCTCTTTTAAAAAATTTTATATCCTTGGAAGAGGTAAATGAGGCTATTTGGAATTACCTTAATGTAAAATATGAGCAAACATTTCTGATCCTTCCCGAAGAATTAGTGTATTAGGATCAGATAAATATCTGATGTTAATAAAAAGCACATTGGTAGCTTTTACCAATGTGCTTCATCCCATTTAAATAACTACTATGGCTGAATTATTATTGGATCTCCTTCACTGTCTTTCTTTAGTGAGTTTAGGTCCATCTCATCATATAGATCATAAATTGGTCCATTTGCACCAAACTGAACCTGACAAGTTTCTGTACCTCCCGTACAATTTTGTTCCGGGACTGCTCGCCAGTTACCATTTATTTGAACATAATCACTAGCAATTATTTCAGTTTGTCCATCTGTTTCACTCCCGGTATCTGTAAAGGACATGCCTAAAACAACAAGTAGTGCCATTGCTGGAATTAAAAATAACTTTTTCATAATATAAAGTTTTAATATTTACCTACTCTTTGAAGGATTTTCGGCTTCTCCTACTTTCTGCGCAAAAAGATTTCTATTATTTAATCTTTGTAAAATTTCAGTGTATTACTGAAATTTGAAAGTAGTTTAAGCTTAAGGCTACTATCATTTACAATAGTAAATTTCATCAAATAACCTCAAAGAAAATGGTTGCTAAAGACGTAATACTATTCTGTTATTGAATTGACCAGGCATTTTCCATTCTGTAAAGCGAAGGGGTCTGACCATATTGGCGCCGAAAATTTTTAGAAAAATGAGAGTGATCCTTAAAACCGCATTTCTGAGTAATTATGGAAATAGGTAATTCCGTACTTCGGATTAATAGCGCACCTTTTTCGAGTCTTTTTTGCATATGAAACCGCGGAATCGTTGTGCCGTAAATTTTCTTGAATTCTTCTTTAAGCTTCGTTTTATTTGTACGATGAATAAGTCCTAATTCCTTCAAGGAGGGCAGCTCGGTATGCAGATTTCGAAGAATATAGAGACGCACTTGCTTTAGCAGCAGTTTGGTTGCGGCACTTTCTTTTTTTTCTGATTTTGAAGACAGTGCGGTAATACTTTCTTTTTCTTCCTCCTCTTCTTCTTTATTTCCCAAACGGAAAGCTGTAATCACATAAGAACAGTCTGAATTAATGCCTATCATCTTCTGAATAGTACAGGGAGCTCTAAAGAGAATCCTATTTTCAGTTAGAAAGTCTAAAGGAATTAATCGCTGATAGGTTTTATCATTATTTGTTTCAAGTTCCTCTTTTAAAACATTTACCGAATTATTTGAAAGAATTACTGAAACTGGTTTATCAAAATTTTCATCATCCCATTTTAAAATTTTTGAAGTTCCAGAAGAATAGGATGTTATGTGATACTCTTTATCTAGAAATATTGAAAAATGAAATTCCGGATGTTCTTCCCAATGCTGAGCGTTAAAACAGGAATAATTAATCTCTTCGGACATCATGTTTAGTAATACTGCAATAGTATCTATAGGATCTCTGCGACCCGAAGGTTCCTGGCGAAACATAAAATTACCACAGGCAATTTCAATGATTTGTTGATACAAAGAATTTAATCTTATTTTCTCTTCGTTGCTAATTTCCTTTTCCATAATTATTATTTTATTAATGGTTACTTTTTTTTATAGTCTTGCAAGAACGAAAGCGCTTCTTCCTTATTAGTAAAAACCTGAGTAGGATAAGCCGGGCTGCTTGTTTTTATATACAGCTGAGTGATCACCATGGCGTGCTCATCTTCCACTAGCAGTGCAAGTGCTGTAGTCATATAGGCGCCTTCAATAGCCAAATAATCTCTGGCTTGTTTTTGTGCATTTGTAACCGCTCTTAGATCGCAAAATATAGGATATGAATTTTCATTTTGCAGTTGTAACCGTTGTCTGACGATCTGTTTGGCCATACTCCTATTGATCTCATAAATTTCTTTATAGACAAAGTATAAGATCCCCTTGGAAATCCACATTTTTGCATAAGTACCATCCACAACCATCCCGTAATAATTTGGATATCACTAATATAGAATAAAATTTCAATACGTCTTACCAGAACATCATTCTTGATTTTACATGCTATCATATAAAGTTATTCTCATAGGATTTAATGGCATTTGAACGAAAAGCCGAATAACTGTTCTGAAAAGACTTTTTTTTATAACGGTTAGAATTATAATGGATATTTATCCTAGCTTGAAAAGGGAATTTTCATATCAAAAATTATGGCAAAGATTAAACACAATAATTTTCTGGATACGGTTGATGAAGTAATTACTAATGCAACTAATGCCGGAGTAATCCATCTTCATGCAGAAGGTGATGAATTAAATGGACGACGAATAACTGTTAATGGTAAATCTTTATATCATTTCGGAACCACAGGATATTTAGGACTTGAACAGGATAAAAGGCTTAAAAACGCAGCAATAAATGCTATACTAAAATATGGAACCCAATTTCCTTTATCTAAAACATATATTTCACATCCGCTTTATGCGCCGTTAGAAGAGAAAATTTTTAAAATGTACGAGCATCCCATACTCATTACAAAAAATAGTACTCTTGGGCATTTAGCTGTTATCCCGACTGCTGTAAGGGAGGGAGATGCTGTGATTTTAGACCACCAGGTGCACTGGAGTGTACAAAGTGCTACCGAGGTTTTGAAATCGAAAGGTGTAACGGTAAGGATGATCAGACATAGTAATATGGAAATGCTGGAACATTATATCAAAGACTTAAGAAATAAGGTCAATAAAATTTGGTATATGGCAGATGGGGTTTATTCTATGTACGGTGATTTTGCTCCTTTACAAGACCTTATGGAGTTATCCCAAAAGTATCCCCAATTACATCTTTACATAGATGATGTCCATGGAATGAGCTGGAGAGGAAAACACGGTTCCGGGTATGTGATGTCTGTATTAAAAGAGCTTCCACAAAATATATTATTATTTGGAACATTGAGTAAAACTTTCGGTGCTAGTGGTGCCGTTTTGATTTGCCCTAATGAAAAATTACATAAAAAGATTAAAAATTTCGGAGGGCCACTTACATTTTCTGCCCAGTTGGAACCTGCCTCCGTGGCTGCTGCAATTGCTTCCGCAGATATTCATTTATCGCCGGAGATCTATGATTTACAATCAGATTTGGAGCTAAAAATAAATTATTTCAATCAATTACTAGAGTTAACCGATTTGCCATTGGTACATAAAAATGATTCTCCGGTATTTTACATTGGCACAGGACTCCCAGCCACAGGTTATAATTTTGTAAGCAAAATGATGAATGCCGGATTTTTTGTAAACCTTGGATTATTCCCGGCCGTTCCGGTAAAGAATACAGGGGTTAGAATAACGATTTCCAGGCATAATGAATTGATGGATATAAAAGCATTGGTAGATGCGATGAACTATTACTTTCCCCTTGCTATGGAAGAAACCCACACTGATTTAACCAAAATTTACCACTCATTTGGAATTCAGAAAACTGAAAAAAATAATGTTAGAGATTCTCAAAATGATGAATTAAATCTGGAATGTACTACAACCATTCAACAAATGGATAAAAAGGAATGGGATACTTGTTTTTCTGGAAAAGGTACATTTGATTGGGATGGTCTTAATTTAATAGAGAAAGTCTTCACCAATAATAATTTACAAGAGCATAATTGGAGTTTCTATTATATAACGATAAAGGATAAAGAAGGCAAAATGGTTTTGGCAGTATCTCTTACCCGCGCACTATTAAAAAATGACATGCTTTCTAATGTAAATACCTCAAAAATCATTGAAGTAATGCGTGAAGAGGATCCCTATTATATGACCGATGTCGTTTTATCATCAGGTTCGGTTTTTTCAGAGGGAGCTCATTTGTTTCTAGATGAAAATCATCCTCTACATATTAAATCAATACGGTTATTTCTAGAAAAACTTGATCAGATAAAGACTCAGGTTGGAGCAAAACTTATCATTTTAAGGGATTTTGAAAAAACAAATACTTTAAACACTTTCCTTCACGAGCAAGGTTTCATTTCCATAGATATGCCTGATGCTTGTGAACTTACTAACCTCAATTGGAATGATGAAGATGCATATTTGAATACTCTCAGTAAACGTTCTAAAAAGCATTTTAGAAAAGAAGTAAAAGCATATGAAAGTTATTTTATGTTCTCAATAGTTAAAGATCCTACCCCGGCTCAAATTGATCACTTCTATTCATTATTTGAACAGGTTTGGAATAATAACTTAGGAATTAACACTTTTAAATTTCCAAAAAAGTTATTTATTGAAATGGGTAAAGATCCAAAATGGGAATTTTTAGTCCTAAGTCTCAAAGCAGAAGCTAAGAACTCTGACAATGCCATAGGGGTCATGTTTTGTACTAATTCAGGTGATACTTATATCCCAAGTTTAATAGGAATGGATTATGATCAAAATGAGAAATTTAATACTTACCGACAATTACTTTATAAAACAATCCAAAGAGCAAATGAACTCGGCTTTACCAAAGTCGATTTAGGACTTAGCGCTAGTTTTGAAAAAAGAAAATTAGGAGCAACATTGATTCCCAAGTTAGCCTATGTTCAGGCCGATGATAACTTTAGCCTTGAAGCCTTGGATTGGCTTAGAAAAGATTGACCCCCCTTTGAAGCATATTTTTTAATATTTACCCTATAAAAAGTCATATTGAAAATAGCACAGCAAAGGCATTATTTGTTTTCAAAAAATACCCAAGTAATGTTCGAAAAAGCGATGTTTATGTTTACGGGTCAAGTAAACCAGATAATCAACTCGGAAAGTTCATCACTTAAAAAGGCCGAATTGGGAATCCGGCTTTGCAATGGTGTCCTGTCTGAACTACAGCATATGGTAGAAAAGGAGGATTTTGAAGATTCAGCTTCTGAAATCAATTTTTTTAGAAACATCAAATCTTTGCCTATGAGCTATCTTATTTACTTTAGCGAAGTAAGGAATTCTGAAAATAGTATACCTAAAGCTGGCAGTCAACCAAAGGTCAGGTTCCTAGAAAAGGAAGTAAAAAAAATTAATAAATTCTTTTCCCAAAATAAAGATTTCGTTAATTATATGGAGCAGTCCCATAATTATATGGATTCTCAATTCTTTACCAGAAATAATCTAAATAATTTTCCCTTTGCACCGACAATAAATTATTACCAATATCCGGAATTCTCCACCTCCCATGATA
>Ga0307486_1000493_pt1 | contig 36290 bp, 52 predicted proteins | sample CBIW02metaG_FD_203663 | JGI IMG/M metagenome (GOLD analysis project Ga0307486, IMG submission 203663) | Sea-ice brine microbial communities from Beaufort Sea near Barrow, Alaska, United States - CBIW 0.2 | ecosystem: Environmental > Aquatic > Marine > Coastal | place: USA: Alaska | collected... | reverse complement strand
CTTGATTCAAGTCGGCTTGGCGCCGGCCCTGCTCCACATAATTTCCAAACTGAACGCCTCTAAATCCCAGAGCTTCAGCAAATGCCTCCGGTGTCACGTCGCCGCCGTTGCGGTGATCCGCGCCTACCCTGGGTGAGTTGATCGCCTTCCGATGATCTGGAATGTTCTTCATTTTGCTCAGAATACTTTCAAGCGCGTCCTGTTTGGTGGACAGGTATTCGCGGGCCTCCTTGACGGAACTGAACCCTTCCTTGATCCGAACAACATCCTTGCCAATTTTCTTACCAATGAAAATGTCGCTCTTATCGCGGCGGTCGGAATAGATATCGAAACGAGTCTGCTTTTCCGCTTTCCCTTTTTCGCCCATGGATTCATGGACTTTTCGGAACTCCTTAATAGCCTGCTCTTTGGTGTCAGCTGCAACGATCTGTCGCGGCATGTTGCCGAATGAGGCGGTGCTTGCAGTGCGCTCAATGAGCCACTTGGTAACATCTTTTTCGCCGTTCCAGAGCGAGAAGTGCGCCTTGTGGAACCGAAGCCCTTTCAGGCTCTTGCTGTGGCCAACTTCGGCATAAAGCTCTGCCAGGCCAACGGTGTAAGCTGCCACAGCGCGATTTTCTTGCTTGTCGGCAGATTCACGCACTCGATCCATGGTGATGTCACCGCTAACAATCTTTTCGGCAACGTCGCGCAGCGCCTCAACGTCGCGGGCCCAACCTTTCAGCTTCCAGCCTTTGCGCGGCTTTGACGGTACTTCGTCTCGGGCTGCGCGGGCAAAACCAACGGCCACAGGGTCAACGCCAGAATCAATCATCTTCTGGTAGTCAGGCTGGGGCCATGATTCGGACAGCGGTACGCCGGCAACGTCTTTCTCTTTCGCGTCGGCCATGCGGCTTGCGTAATCTTTTCGGGCGCCTTCTAGCTTCTGGCCAAAATCAGATATAATGGAGTCCCGATTAGGCACGCCACTTGCTTGACTGGCTGCCGGCGCCTCACTATCTGCCTGCTCGGAAGGCTTGGCATCAGCGGCTTTTGGTGCTTGACGGGTGGTTGATTCGGGCTGATCCAGCAAACTCCCCTGCCCACGCGCCTCGGCTACATCGGCCTGCCGGTCGCTGCCAGACAGTACGAAATCATCCGCTTGGGCATCGGCCTTGTCTTTCTGCTCGGCGTCACGCTTGGCCTTGGTGGCGGCCTTCTCGGCAGCATCGCGGTCTGCAGCTTGCTTGGCCAGTTCGGCTTCGGTTTGGGCGGTTAGGTCGAGGTCGGGGGCTGCTTCTGGCCGTCCGATTTCAGGTTGTCCGCTTTGACCTGCTTCAGCGGTGTCTTGGCCAGATACTGGTTTATCTGATCCAGCGTTTTTCCCTGGCTGAGCAGTCGGTCTGCCGCTTGGTGCTGCTGTCTTCGGTCTGCCGACGCCTGTAGTTGTTCCCGATTCATAGTTGGCCAACTCCTGTTTTAATTCTTTAGCAACGGTGGCGATAGGGCCGCCGTCAAATACGCGGCGAGCGGCACGATTCACCATCTCATTCAGCGCTGGGGTCGTGGTTACGCGCCCGATTAGATCAAGGCTTTTTGCGCTGCGCTCTGTGATTGTAGCATTAGCCTCAACCGCTATTTTATTTCCAGCAACAATCGCTCTATCGGCGTTGTCGTTCAGGCTTTTGAATAGGCGCTTGTCCATGTTCAGTTGCTGGCGCAGCTTCTCCAGCACTTTCAGTCGATCCTGCATCAACGACACTTCTTGCGCGTCATCCCCAAACAAGCCGCTCTGATCGCCCTGGGATTGCGCAAACTCTGCAGCGCGAATTTCGCTGATTAAAAGCTGGCGCTGATAGTCGGTCTGCGGCTCAATCTTCTGAAAGGCAGACGCCGCGGCTTCTTGCTGACCTGTCTCGGAAAAAGCAGAGCCTATTGCGGCGCCGTCCTTTTCACTAAGTTGGCCGGCTGCCACCATGCCAAAGGCATTATCCGACAACTTTGCCAGAGCTTCGCCGTCGCGGGCTGCTTGATTGTTGGGCAGGTCTTGCGCCTTCCGCACTTCGCTGACGGGTAACTTGGAATTTCTGAATACCTTGGCCACGTCCAGCGCATCGGCTTTGTCGTTGGCTATGTTATTCATAGCGGCATCAAAGCGAGCGTCCTCAACAGTAACGCCGTCGGCCTCATCAATGATCTTGGCGTTTACAGCGGTCTGTCCTAAGCGTTTAGCCAGGTCAAGGCGGTGGTGGCCATCAGCAACGTACAGTGAGCCGTCTACGCGACGATGCACCAGTATGTTGTTGGCGCGTCCATCATCCCACTTCTTCACGCCATCCAGGCGCTTATCCACGCCCTGTTCATTCACGCGACTGCGGAACTGGTATTGCTCGGCATCAACGTTGATCTGATCGACGGGCACACGGAACACGCCAGTGCCGGATTCGGTGACCTGCGGGCCTGCTTCCGATTGTGCTGGCCCGGGTGCGGCGGGGATTTCTGGTCCCTGCGCAACGTCCGTGATTCGTTCTGAAAGCGCTTCGGCGGGGGCATCAACAGGCGGATTGGCGAGGTTACGCCCCATCCGGCCAATGTCGTAAGGCCGTGGTGCGGTGCTGGGCGCCCAAAGATCCGGGGCAGCGTTGGCAATATCGGCATCGTTGGCGCCACTGGTCAGCATATCGCCCTGCTGCTGGGCCTGAGCCATCAGACCACGAATGTCGCTCATGGGTTCATCACGAACAATCGGGTTTTTCAGATTGCCGGCAATGGATTCACTGGCCGCGTTGGCGGCATCCAGTGCGTCACCGCCTGCGGCTGCTGAGGCTTCTCTGGCGCGTAAGGCATCTTCGGCTATTTTCTGTGCGGCCTGATCCCGGCGCACTTCAACGGAAGCCGTCGCCCCTCGTACTGCCGCACCTGTAGGCCCGCCCACAATTGCGCCGCCAATAGCCCTGCGTACAGCTTCGTTTGAGCTATAACCCTTCTGTGTGCCGATGGATTCACCGGCGTATTCAATGCCGCCTTCTTGGACAGCCTCAGTGCCCGACTCCGTTACAAAGGCTCGACCAGCAGCGCCGGGCAGTTGCCGCCAACTCTTAATGGCACCCTTGCCGCCAGGTAGCAACTTGCCAAGCGCGATACGGTCAATCAAAACCGAGGCCGCCGCTGTTGGGCCAGCTACTTTGTAATCGTCCCACCCTGGCAGCGCAAGTTGATCCGCCTCTTTCTGCAGATGCTCGGGGATGGGTTGGTCTTCGGTGAAGTTTTTAACCAGCGCAGACTGCAGCTCGGGGGAGGCTTTGCTGATGTTGCCAAAGTTGTTTTCTACGCGGGCTTCTGCAATTTCCTGCGTGCGGGAGCCAAGATAGGCGGGCAGACTAAGAATCATGGCAGCCATATCAGCCAGTGCAGCGGGGCCATTCTCCGCCGCCGCGCCAATGATGGTTTCTATGGAGGGCTCGTCGATTGCCCGGTCTATGGTGTAGTTGGGCTGGTACCCAAGCGTCACGTCTTCGGCTGACTGACCCAGGCCCTGTAGGCCAAGGTCGGTTTCTTCCGGGTTTAATCTGGCCGTGAAATCAACGCCATACCCGCCAACCTCAAAGTCAGGATCGTAGCCCTTATCGCGCATATCCTGAGCGTTGCCGGCCCGTACACCCGGGTTTATTCCGCCCAATGCGCCGGTGATCTTCTGTTCACCCCCATCGGCCAGCCGTCCAGCAAACTGAATCGCGTTACCGATCAAGTCCATGCCGCGCTCGCCCGCATAACGCATTGCGTTTGAGATCATGCCCGGCGCCTCGGCGCTCTCCGGCTCAGGTTGTGGCTTTGATGTGGCCACTCTTGGGCTGGGGGCATCAAACTCCAGATAGGTGTCCGGCTGCTCGGCCTGCTGATCCAGTGCGGAAAAAAACTCGGAATACTTACTCATGGACCGGGCGCCCCTTAAAGGTATCGGTTGATTGCGTCGTCGCCAAACACGGCTTTAAGTTGCGCCTTGGCGTCATCGGTCATGGACTTGAAGTATTCGCCGTAATTTATCAGGAAGGCGGCACGGTCGTTCTTGTCCATCTTCATGGAACGGTCGGACACCAGGAAGTTTTGTACCTCGGTGACGCCCCGCTTTACGTCGGCGGCCTGATTCTCCTGTCCTTGCTGCCGGCTGCGCTCGATGATCTTCTGCTGCAGGGTTTGCGCGCTGTTGTTGCTGGGCGACATATCCACGGTATCCGGCATCGCGGGCTTCGCGGGCGCTGGAGTAGGTGTCTCGGTCGCTCTGGCTTGGGCAATGATGCCGCCGCCAGGGGTTTCCTGTGGTGCTGGGCTTGGTGCTGACCCGGGCGCAGTGACTTGCTGTGACGGGGTGTCTTTACTGCCCCACACTTGATCCACCTGGCGCTCCAGATCTTCGCTGTAGCTGTTGGAGGCACGGAAGGCGGTCAGGAACTCGGTCTTGGCCTCTCCCCCGGTGATGTTGGCAGCCTCGGACAAAACGGCCATGCCGGAATCCACGCCCTTCTGGTTGCCCAGTACGCGGTTGAACTTGATTTCTTCGGCTTTCAGGCGCTGCCGGATGACGGCCAACTTCTCGCCGTTGTCCATGCTGCCGCTGTCCTCGGCTTCAAGGCCAAGGGAAATCTCCATCCCATCGGTCTTGCCGGTCATCAGGTCGCGTTCCATCTTCTGCAGGTTGTCCACGCTGCCGTTGATGCGGTCAAGGTTGGCGTTCTGCCAGTCGCTGAGTTTGCCGCTGGCCTTGGCATTTTCTCGCGCCAGGGTTAGCTCGGTGGTCAGCCGGTAATCGGCCATATCTTTATCTTGGCCATGCCGCTTATCAGCAAGGGCCAGTTCATGCTCGCGGTTTTTAACGCTCTCGCCAGACGCGTATTCGTTCTGCAAATTCTGCTCGCCGATATTCAAGGCGCTTCTACCGGCATCCTCGCCTTTCCGCAGCTCACTGCCCTTGGCCTGAACGGTCAATTCGTTTTGGGTGCGGCTGTCATCCAGGGTCTGCTGGCGCTTTAGCTTGGCCTCTTCGCGCAGCTTGTTGCCCATACCAGTGGCCGCGCCTCCAGTGGCGCCTAACAACGCTTGTGCAATGAATCCACTCATGCGATGGCCTCTTGTGGTGGTTGCTGCGGCTGCGGCTCCTGTGGCTGCTGCGCGGCTTGTGGCGCTTGTCCTTGCTGAGCTTGGCCCTGCTGGCTTGCGGCCATTTCTTCAATCTGGTCAATCATGGCGACGTAGGCTTGCCGGTCGCCTTCGGTCAGCGCCTCTTCCCCGGCCTCATTGGCGAACAGGGATATGGCTTCAAAGAAAGCGTCTTCTGTCGCCTCCTTTTCGCCGGCCTTGTCCAGTAAACCTTCCGATTGCGCAAGCTCACTCATGGCCGCTGCCAACTCCATGCCCGCTGTGAATATGACTTCAGGGGGCAACTTCTGCCCGGCCAGTCGCGCACTCTGTTCAACCGTCACCAGCAATCTTGCCATGAGTCGCGCCATGCCCTGACTGGGGTCGCTGGCGCTTTGAATCATGGTGGTCAGCGCTTCCTTTCCAGCATCGTCGTACAGGAAATTAAGCATCTGCCCTGACGCAATATTATACGCCTCTTCTGGATTGGTTGGAGCCTCTTGCGCTGCATTGGGTTCAGTTTGAGCCATATTCTGCTGCGGTTGCGGCGCTTCCTGGGGTGCTTGTTGCGCTTGCGAAATCATACCAGCCATGGGTTGCCTCATATACTTTGTGCAAGGGACAGATAGCCGCCTGCGTAATCGTTGAAGTTGATCGTCGGTGATTCAAACGACTGTTGTGGGGCGAATGCCTGCCGGGCTTTTTGTGCGGTGGTGGTGACGGGCTGGGCGCTTCCATCCGATACGCCCTGAGAGGGTGGGGTGCTAGCAGCGTTAAAGCCCATCGCCTCTGACATTCGAGCAAAGTCCTGGGTTTTGTTGGCGTTAATTCCGGCGTTTATCATCCCGACGCCAATACCGCCAATTGGCCCTAGGGTCATGCCCGCCGCCATTTCCGCGGCGGACTGGACTGTAGAATTGGATGCACGATTGCGGCCAACGGCAGTGCCGTAACTGGCCTCGGGGGTGCTGTTCATAGAGCCAGCCATTGCGCCAATGCCAGCGCTGGCAATATCGCCGACGCCAGGGGCTCTGGTTGCAGCGGATGCTACTTGACCCACTACGCCGCCAAGGGCTTGCTGAGCTACCGCACCTTCCCTGCCTGCCGCATACCCTCTGGCCATCTCCGCTTCACGCGGACTGACCATGCCGGTTTTGGCGCGTTCTGCAATGGCGTCCTGGTGGCTGTAACCTTCACCTTCGCCAAGATCGGCCTCGGTGCCGGCAATGCCGGTCGAAGCCTCTCGCTGGGTTCGTTCGGCAGCATGGCGGCTCATAGCCCCTCTGGCGCGGGATGCCGACGTGGTTCCGTCTGCGTTCGTGCCTCGCCGCCCGTCGTTCTGGGGTGCGCCTGGCGTGTTTTGGCCGCGGCCTGTGCCGCCGCCTGTGGCTGTACCGCCATCGGCGCCCATGGTGGACCCGCGCTTACCGTCTGCAGCATTCGGGGAGCCTGGGGTGTCGCGCCCAAAACCTCCGCCGCCTCCGCCTGAAGATCCGCCTGATGATCCTCCACTGGAAGACCCGCCGCCTGTGTTGCCTGAGCCGCCTGCGTTATCGCTGTCTGCCATTCCCATAATGAAACCCTTACTGGTTGGCTTGAGTTATCAGGCCGCTGCCGACAAGGCCACCGTCAGACAGGTTTGACCAATCGTAAGCACCGCCGTCAATCGTAGGCGCCTTGGTGAGATCCATTTTTCGATTCCAGGCCTTATCCTCGCGGCGGGTGTCGTAATCCTGCTGATCCTTCTGCATGAGATAGCCGGCACCTGCCGTGGCTGCACCGGCCACCGCGTTGGCGGCCCATTCGTTATTCTGCACATAGCTAAAGGCATCGGTGGCGTACCCGGCCACCGCATTACCTGCGGACATCAACCAATTCATGGTGTGGCTCCTTGCGGTTGTGACCAGTTCTGTTGCCACATGGGCATCTTGGAGAACAGTTCGCTAATGGCTTTCATATCGGCATCGCGCATTTTGATCTGGTTTTCGATCAGCTTGGTTTTTTCGGTGGCGGGGATGTTGGCGTTCGCCTGAATTTCAGAGATGTTGATTTGGCTTTCGCTGGCCAGGCCGGTCATGGAGTCAAGGAACTGGCCCCGCAGATTGGCAAACGCCTTCTGGTCAATAATGCCGCTTTCCAGCGAGCTGTTGAGGCTGGCCATGGTGGCGTCGTGCGCCATGGACGACTCTTGCGACCATTGTTCCTGCGCCATGCTGTTCTGCTGGGTCGCGTTGAACTGGCTGTTCTGCTGATCCTGCCCCGAATTGAACTGGCCGGCCGCGTTATCGCTGGCCATGTTCGTCTGGGTCATCTGCTGATCTTGGCCGGCGTTGAACTGCCCGGCCTGATTCTGTGCCGCCTGATTGCCCCGTTCGCGCAGATCAAACGCACCTGCGTCCTGCTGAGCAATGGGCAAGGCCGATTCGATGTTGGCCTTCTGAGCAGCCCCCACTGCCATTGAGCTGTTAAGAATTCCGCGCTTGTTGGACAGCTCGTTCGCCTTGCTTTCCGCGACCTTCATGTACTTGGAGCCCTGGCTGAGCAGCCCCTCAAGACGGCCTTGTACGGTGGCGTCGTTGCTGACCTGGCTGGTGGTCGGCTGGTAATTGCTGGAGTCGCCCTGTGCAGCCTCATACGTGCTGGACTGGGCTTCCTGGGTGACGGGCTTGATTGCGTTGGTCGTTGCCATAGCTACTCCGGTATGTGATTAAGTCGGCCAGCCCGCGTTAATGTCGTAGGCGTTAATGTCAGGCACAGAAAAGATCTCGGCCAGCGCGTCCTTGTGAGCCCAGGCTGCGGCGTACTGACTGCCAATGAACTGAGAGACAGCCAGGCCCATCACCACCACCTCTTGGCCTGTGAGCGTGTGAGTGGTGTCCTCGGAGTCGCGAAAGCTCACGGTGGTCGTGGTGTCACCGGTCATTATCAGCGACTGACCCACGGCGGATACGCCGAGAATGTTACTGATGTCGGCCTGATTGCGCAGCTGGATTGTGCCGGCGCCATCGGGGAAGGTGTAAGGCATACCCTCTGCGATTTTGGTGTCGCGGATTGTGTTGATTTCAGCACCGCGGCTGGCTCGGACTTCTTCGACGGTGGCTGGCCCGGGTAGAGCATCCCTCTGAGCGCGGGCACGAAAGAACAGCAGGTCGATGATGGTGCTATCAAACACTCTGACGCGACCGGTGAACGGCGTGTATTCCACCCACAAGCCGTTATTGTCCTCGCCCACGTAGGCGATGTTGCGGTTCACCAGGTCGATACAGCTGACGGTGTAGCTGTCATTATCACTGAGAAAGACCAGATTTTGAGCGGGTACGATTTGGCGCATGAGATTGGTCCTAGAGTCGCATGATCTTGGCGAGAGCGTAGTAGGGGGGCAGATTTCTATTGGTGCCAGATACGCCGGACGCATCCACGGTTATTCCGTGGTTGTGGTTTCCGGCAGGGGCAATGCTGAGGGAGTGGTTGTGGTTTCCGGCAGATTTTGTTGCGCCATCAACGCCGACATTGACACCGTTAGAGGCTGATGCGAGGGAAGCGTGATCGTCGTTGTTATCCCCAAGATCAAACCCGTGCGCGTGACTTCCTGTTGTATTGGTGCTTCCAGTGTGGTCGTGAGTGCCACCAAACCCAGAGCTAGCTGAGTGATTATGAGACACAGCAACCGCATCGGCTGAACCGCCTGTTGCGCCAACAGCGTATGTAGAGCCCGCAGCAATCACGAACTTGTCGCTTATATCCGGGGTGCCGTTGGTGCCATTGCACAGCGCCCATCCAGCCGGCACGCTGGCAGCACTTCCTGACCAGTCCAGAATAATGCCTCGCGGCAGGAGCGCCCTTAACGCAGCTGGCGTGATAGCGGTTTCAGCGCTTGTACCTGTGATGGTTTCTGCTGTAGTTGCAAGGCGAACCGATCCCTGGGCAGTAGAGGTTGCGCTGGTGACGGTCAGCGCCCTACCGGTGACGTTTCCGGGGATGTTTCCGCTACCATCCCGCTTTGGCACCTGATTAGCGCCAGTGCCCACAGCCTCGACAGCAACCGAGCCCAAGCCCAGATTGCTGCGCGCCGTGGTAGCACTGGCAAGGTCGGACAGGTTGTTTGTTTTCTGGGCGTAGAGCGCAGACAGTCGGATAATTTCGTAGGTTTGGGAGGCGCTTATCGCCAGTTCATCGCCCGCACTCACGGCGCCAGCCGGTAAAGTGCCGGCCACTGAGATCAACCAATACTTGCCCTCGTCCGTCGCGATGGGTGATGCGATTGGGTATGCGCCGCCAGAGGCGTCAAACGCCCCTTGATACGCTCGCGCGCCCGACGTGATCTGAGCCGCTTTGGCCGCCCAGTGCCGGGCCGAATATAGGCCAGTCTCAACTTCGATGTCTTCGTTTTCTTCAGCCCACTTGAGCGCCTTGTTTTTGCTGTCCAGTGCGCTGGCTGCGCTGACTCCTGCAGCCGTTTCGTGACCTTCGGCGGCGTTCTTTGCCGTCACAGCTTGGTCCCGACTTTCGGCCGCAGTGGTTTCGCTGAGCGCTGCGCTGTCGCTGGCGTCCTGCGCCGATGTCTCTAGCGTTTTCAGTTGACCAAAGGTAGCCGCCTGATTGTCATCCACAGCCTGAGCCACAACAAACGGCTCGGCAAACCCGGTGCCGTCTGGGCGCGGCTTTGGCAGAAGATTAAAACCGGACGTTACGCCGTTCAGCTCGGCAGCCACGTCTTCTGCCCGCGCCACCTGACCCGGGAGCAGGATCTCGCTGTAGTTGTAGAAATCATTGCTCATCGGGTGAGCCTCCGGTTCATGTAGTGGATGGTGACGTTATGGATGATGAACGGTGCGGATTGGCCTTTGTGGTAAAACAATAAGGCCATGTTTTCGCCAGTTCCGCCTATGTCGGCCTGAGCTCTGCCTGTGACGGGGGATGACCAGGTAAACTCGTTCCAGTCGTCCAGCCCCCACTGACCGCCCCGGGCCAGAACGTCTTGCGACCTGGCTGTGTGCGGGGCTGCACCACCACTGCCATAGTCAAATTCGGGTTTGATTCGGGCGTTAATGGCGTCCGGTGTTTCAATGGCGGCAATGGCGCGACGGAAGCGCTTGCGGTAATCCGGTGAGCCGTAGTGGTGAAAGGGAATCTTCAGATAGGATTCAATGTCCAAACCGTCAAAGCTGTCGCCTCGGTCCAGTTCGTACACCATGCCGTCAATCGAGCCCACGAAAATGCGCTCAAAGCCCTCGCTGTCTTCTTCAGAAATGGCGCAGGAGAATCGAACGGGGTAATTGCTGAGCCCAAAACCCTCCATGCCCTGATTGCTGAGTGTGAGCGTCAAGACCTCGGTGCCGCTTGGGCTTTCCAGCAGCAGGCGATATTGGTTATTGCCTCGGGATACGGTGGAGTCGATCACCTGAGTCTTGCGTGAGCCAAGGTAGTTCTTCACCGCCTCATCCAGCGTGGCGCTCTGGAAGTTGCCGAACTTGTCGGTCTGGGCCAGGGATGTCAGACCGCGGTCGTCCAGATAAATCGTGTCACCCACTTCCTGAATGGTGTCGGCAATGGCGCCGGATTTTTCAGATTGGTTGCGCAGATCCTGGGACTGGAACTCGGCAGTGGTCGAGCCGTACAGAATCGACACCCGATTGCGCATGAATACAGCCAAGGCGCCGCCTACGGTGGTCTGCAGCCCTATAATCTCGCCGCCAGTGGCAATCAGTGCAGCCGAACTGGTGGCTGTGTCGTAATCGGCAGGATCGCCCACGCCAGACAGCACCATTTGCCCCAAAGGGAAAGCCAGTGCCGCACGGTTCTTGTGAATGGTCATCCGGTAGGGCTTGGTGGTGAAGCCTGCAACTGGCATCTGAACGAAAGTCATACCGTCGAAGGAGAAAAAATCGTTCTTGCCATCAACGCCGTACATCTTCTCTGCAAACGATGTGCCGCTGAAGTTGTAATTCTTGAACTCAAATCGCCCGCCTGGCTCAAGCGTGGCGCCGGTAATAACCTCCTGCCAGCCTCCGCCGCTGGACTGGTACATCTTGGCCTCAGTCGCCGCCTCATTATTGCGAAAGGCGTACACCGTGCCCTGATACAGCCATAGGCCCAGAATCGGGCCTGAGCCTGGCACAGCGAGTATGTCCTCCCGGGCCAATTCAGGGGTTTCGGCCATGGACGGGGCTATACGCCCATCGAAGCGCTCATAACCACCAATGCGCCGATACCCGCCACCCACCTTGCACTCAAAGTTTTTGCACAGGATCAACGCGCCCGGGGCAATCATCAGCGGATCGGCTTCAAGATTGAGGCCGCCACGGAAGGAAATGGTCTTGGTTTTGAATCGCGGCAGGCTCATTGCGGCACCACCACCAGCGGATCGCCGTCGTGCGCCAGACCGTACCGGTAGCGATTGGGTAATTGATTGGCTTCCAGTGACGCCAGGCGGCTGGGGTATTCGGCCTGAACCCGCTGCAGCATCTCAGGCGCAGACTCGTAGTAGCCGTACTTAATCACGGCTCGCATCCAGATCAGGTCGTGATACGACTCCGGTATCAGTGGGATGTCGGTGTTGTCAGTCAGGATCTGCGGGGTGCGGTAATACGGCAGGCTGACCGCATACACGGCGTCGGGTGTTGGGTACAGCTGAACCCGGCCATCGGGCAGCAAGACAATCGTGGTGGGCCTGCCAGTGGCGCCGTCGTCGTAGCCGTCCCACAGTTCATGCTCCACCACGGTAACGCCGCGCACATTGCCAATGGATGCCTTGTCGCGCTCATAGAAGTGGCAGTTTTCAGGCCGTGCGTAGGTGCTTATATCTGCCAGGGCGTCAAAGGTGTTGGCTGACCAGAGAAATTTCCAGTCGAAGTACAGGCTCTGAATGTCAGCGTTGGCCTGAGCAATCCAGCCCACCACCCGCGCCAACTCGCCGGTCTGACCAACGACTGTTGGCACCTCGCCGCCGCCGCCGATACCGACTTCTCGCACAAATGTGCTGCACAGAGCCCTGTAATTCATTCGTTATCCTCTTCCTGCTCGCTCATGGGCCGGACGCCCGCGGGGCGATCTTCTGTCTTAGCCTTGGGGGCTGACTTCTTGGGCGCTGACTTCTTGAGCGGCTGGCCTGACGCATCTACCGGCTCTTTCTGGGCGTTGTACAGGTTGCCGGCCTGCTCATACGCAATGCCCGGGGCGCCACGAACCCGGCCAAAGGGCTTGGCGGTGTCCAGCATCAGTCGCAACTCCCGCTCTTGATGTGATGGTGTGGGTTGAGTCGCTTTGCGCTGACCACCCCCTCGGTCGGGCCATCGGTCGGCTCGGCGTTGATTCCTTGGTCGGGCTTATAGTCGTCCATGTGATAGTCGGAGCCGCGACCAACATTGCGCATCACTTTGTTGCGCTCATCGGTCATCATCAAACCTTGGTACGGGTATTTAACGGGCATAGTGCCTCCCATAAAAAAGGGGCCACCGAAGCAGCCCCTTTTCTGATTGAACCGCGTTTAGATGCGGTCTGAACCTTTGGCCGGGCGCTGAGACTTCTCGTTGCCAGGCTTGTGCATCTCTTTCGAGTTGAAGTTTGACTTATCGCGCAGACCTTCGCTGATTGCGCTCTCGCTGCCCTTGGCGCCTTTCGCGCCCATCTTGGAATCTTTCATGGGTGTTTCCTCATATCAAAAGCAAAGGGCGACGTGTGCCGCCCTGCAGGGGTTTAAGCGGCAGACGACCACTTGAAGATGCGAGCGTTTGCAGCGGCGGTGTGAGAAATGCCATAGCCGCCGATATATACGTTTATGTTCAGCCAGGGGCGTTAATCCTGACCCGCGCCTTTCATCTCTAGGTAGATGTGATTCCATCTTTGCCCGTGCAGGATTTTGTTAACCGTGCCTTGGGCAACTCCGAACGATTTTGCGATTTTCCCTTGCGATAAGCCTTCAAGTTCCAAGCGGTGAATCTGGCGCACTTTGTCGTCAGTCAGCTTTGAAGAACCGTTTCGCTCGCCGAATAAATGCCTGGACTTTGCCTTCATGTCCTGAAGGTTGTCTTTAGCTGTACCCTTAAATAGATGGCTCGGCTTAACACAAGATGGGTTGTCGCAACTGTGACAAACAACTTCTTTATCTGCCAGATCACCATGATGAAGCAAATAAGAAAGCCTATGGGCGTAAAGCATAATCCTGGTTCCCGGCTGCTTCATTGCGCCGTACCCAGCACCAGCCTTAGCTGCCTGCCACTCCCAGCAACCGCTGGGGCTCAGAGTCCATTTTTCATGGAACCTTTCGATGAGCTCTATATTAATATTCATTGCACGCCCTCTGTTTTGAGTACACGCAATAATACCATATAAAGCCGCGCCGCTACATCTTTCGATGCAGACCAGACCATATCTTCACCCGTTTCCGGGGCTCCGCACTTCGGGCCACTTAGCCCTACATGATGGTCGTTGAACCTTCCCCTTTTATGCGGGGCTTGGCTGCTGATTTCCCAATCCTGTCCGTTTTTAAACCTTCACGCTTGCCGTTTCCAGCTACGTTGTGGTGGTCAGGCTCTAAGGGGTTCCCAGCAGTTCACGGAGTTTCTAAACGCCTGTTGCCAGACGTTCGTGGCTATACCTTAGTTTAACCACGCCATGCCGCGCGAACGACCGTAGTCACCCGGCAACTTCGCACGAATCTGCTCGGGTTCGACAATCGCCTCACAGGCGGTATCGGCGCCAAAGAAGAACGCTTCATCAGACTTGCTATTGGTCCAGCCTTTGGTGCCAATGTTGGTTTGCTGGAAGAAGCGAATGCCTTCGTAGCGGCCAATTTCACCAGCCGCAATGCGGGCATAGCCTGCATCCACGTACTTGTGAAGCTCTTCCAGATCGTCTTTGAAGGGGCGGAAAGTGGTCGGGCGACCCAGTGCGCAGTAGTTCTCGCCGTCGTATGGCGTCACGTTGCGCTCGGCCATCTCGTCGGCAATGGCCTTGACGTGCTCTTTGGATAGTCCCACGTTGTTGGTGATGGTAGTCACGCCTTCGGTGAAGGTCACAGCGGTAGCGCTGGTGCCTCCGGTCGGGGCCATTTGCACAGGGGCCTTCGCAAACTCAGTGTAAGCGGCGGTATCCAATGCTTTGCTGGCATCGTTCTTCAGAACCTTGTGAATCACCTGCTCGCACGAATGCTTGGACAGAATATCCAGCTTGCGCGTGTAGGGGACAGAGTTACCCTTTTCGGTAACGGTCAAGGTTTCCTGGCTGATGCTGAACGTGGTTTCCGGCATCGTGGACCCTTCGGCGAGTGTTCCGCCTTGGGTGGCCACGTCCGAATAGACGTTCCAGTTGAACAGGTCGCCGGTGCCCTTTTCTTTCGCGTCTTCTACGTCGCAGAAGTTGCGGAAGCGGGTCAGGGGCTGCAGGGAAGTCCGCAGGGTGGATGAGAGCTGGTCCGAATACATAAACCCGCCCAGTGTATCAACGCTCCATAATTGACTCATGGCTGTATTACCTCTTGATTAGCCAATGGGCACTTGCCCACGCGCCGAACGAATTTCGTTTAGTTGATCCGTTCGGGTTTTTGGTTTCACTTCCGGCTTGCCAGGCTGAATAGCTCCGGTGCCAGTCGCGGTTTTTAGGTTGCGCTTGCGGTTGGTGCGAACAGCGCCTCCAGTCTTCTCTTGCAGCCAGGTACGTGTTCGCTTACCCGCCTCCCGCATCACTTGGATAGGGGTATAGGTAGGGTATTCCTGGGCCACAACGACGGTCAGTCGGTCAGCCATCTGGAGTAATTCTTTATCACCAGACACATCCTTGAACTCGTCTTTGAAGGTGGAAAACGCATCGCGCAACTCGGTATTGCGCACATCTTGCTGTTGGCGGTCGTCCGATTCGCGCTTGCCTGCGGCAATGCGAGCCTCGACTTGGCGTTCGACTTGCTGAGCAATCTGCGCCACATCGACTTGCGGCTGATGCCGTCCCGCGGTAGTGAGCTGAGTCAGTAAGTCGGCGGTTACGTCGTCGTCATCGCCGTTCAACAGGGCTTCGTGGTACTTCCGGGCAATCGCTCGCACGTCGTCCGGTTGGCCGTTTTCAGTCTGGCTCGGACTGTCAGCGCCCTGGGCGGGTGGCTGATTCTGGAGTTGTTGCTCACGCTGCAACAACTGTTGTTCTCGGGTATCAATCTCTTGGCGCAGACGGTTGGCTTCTTCCAGCCGTTTATCGCCTGCTTCCAGTTTCTGTGCGGCGGCCTGCAGTCGGGCAAACGGGATCTCTTTGATCTCGCCATCGACTTTGATACGGGCCATCCACTGACCGCCTTCCATGTACAGCGGCAAATCACTGTCAGGCATGGGGTCGCCGTCATCGGCCTTGGCGTCAACATCACTGCCGGCATCGTCAGCCAATTCTTCATCCGGTTCGCCGTCGTCGTAGCCTTTCAGCTCGTCGTCCAGCGCTTCGGCTTGGGATTGCAACAGCGCCAGGGCGTCCTCGTCATCTGCGCCATCCGGGTTGCGCTCTTGTGAGCGGTCACTCTGAATCGCGTTGATTTTGGCCAGACGGTCGGCTCCAAAGCCGTGATCTTCTGACTCAGAAACGCCATTGTTGGTAGCTTCGTCGGTCATGGTGTGCCTCATTTCAGGTATAAAAAAACCCGCTCAGTGGCGGGTCAGTGGGTGATTGTTGGGTTTAGCGTCGCTCCATATCGTCCAGTTCTCGCAGCTGGTACTCCGCAGCCTCACCGGCCTGTATGGCCTCAAGCATCCATATAAAGGCCTTGCGGGCCTTCTGTGCTTGTGCGTGGGCTCCGGCAATCTGCTCAATGCTGCGCCGGGCATCCACTTGGCCTAAAAATACATGCACCGCCTCGCCAATTTCCTGTTCGGCCACGCCCTGCAAGTATCGGCCGGCGTCGGTGCGCAGAAAGTTGGATACGCCTTCGCCGACGGCAAACCCCGCAAACAGGAATTGTTCAGACTTACTGCGAACCACCTGATCTTCCGGGTGCTCATCCATACGTGTCATACCCCATCTGCTGGTTGCGCTGCTCGTTAATCAATCGGGCTTGATCCAGCGTTTGCTTGCCGGCCTCAATATCCCGCTTGGTCTTGTTGTCGCTCTCTTTCAGACCTAGTTGAGCCTGAATCTGCGCCATGGTTTTGTTTTCATCCAGGGCCAGCTTCATCATATCGAATTCGCGCTTCATGCTGATCTCGGCCTGCCAGCGTTCTTGATCCAGCTGCATCTTCTGCTGCTCCATCTGCTGTCGGAACTGCATTTCCTGAGCCTTTAACTCCAGCTCCTGCAGCTTCACCGGATCGCCTTGCGGGCCTTGCTGCTGGGACTTCATCTCTTTTTTGAACTCGTCCATCGGCTTAAAGAAGCGTTTACCATCGCGGTACCCGGCGTTACCAAAGATCTCCTTGATAACCTCATCTTCATCGAGTCGGGCAATGGCGCTGGGCAGATGGGCCACGGACTGCATGGCTGTGTTCAGGCTGTTCAGGCGTTTCTGCGGGTCGGTCTTGCCAAAACCGGCGTTAACATTAATGGTCAGCTCTTGGCGTAGCATCTCGTCCATAGCCACGCCCTGTCCGAACTGCTGGTATCCCTTGGAGGATTCCTGCGCCATGGCCAGAACGGTTTCGTTGGTTTCGTAATACTGCTCAAGCCTGACCAACTGACTGAGGGTAGGCTCAACCCAAGTCTCAATAAACGTGCGAATGGCGTACTCGGTAATGTCCGACGCCCCCGCGTTCATCATCTCCATGCCGCCGACGGTTTCGTTCAGGTTGCGATTGTTCTGAACGGTCTGCTGGCTGAAGGTGCCGGACAACTCATCAATAGCCAGGTCTAGCCGGTCCTGCTCTTGATAGCTGGAGCTGGTCACGTCATTGGTTTCCAGTACCCGAATGTCTTTCTCCGGGTCTTGGGTCATCACTGAGCTGCCCGGGGTAGAGCGGGCAAGGGCTGCCATATCAATACCGCCACCGCCCTGTGTCCGCTTTAAAATGTAGCGCTTGTTCAGTACCAGCCGCACGTTATCCATGCGCTGGTTGGAAATGTCGTTGCTTTGCTCCTGCAGCGGTGCAATCAGCTGCGTCGGGCTCATCGGGTAGTTCCGGTGACTCTCAATTACGCACACGCCCAGAGTAATCGGACGTTCGCCGTGGCGCAGGTGTGGGTAGATCTCTTCTATGGGGGTGGGCTCGCTGAGCAATAAGTCCGTGCCGCAGGTCCAGAACACGTAGTCCTGACCACCCACACGAATAAAGTTCTCGTGCAGCCAAACCATCCTGAACTCGTTGCGCTCGGTGCCTGACTGGTCGCTCGGGTCTTGCCGGTCTTCACCCTGACGCTTTGCGCGGGTGCGGTCTGAGCGCTCATTCATATTGCTGCCTGCATGAATCAATGCACTGATGTCATGCTCACGCCAACCGTTAGCGGCAATCTTCTGCATTGCTTCGTCGGCGTACTTCGGCACCAGTCTGACCACGTAGGGACTGGTGTTGATGGGGTCGCGCCAGTCGGCGTTAGGCTCAAAGCGCACATTCTCGGGCGGCAACAGATCGCAGGCCGGTTTATCGCGCAATACACGAACGGCTTTTGACACCGGTGTTGGCTCAGGCAGAAAGTCCTCGATCTCACCACCACCCACAGGGGCTGTATCAGCGCTGCCGGTAGGTCGGTTGATGACCTGGCCGTATTGCTGGTGCTCATCCGTCGCCGGGCTGCCTTGCTCTAGCCCAGACAGCGGGCCGTCCGGTTCTTTCTCGGGCTCGTCTTCGATGACTTCCTCAAAGTCCCAATACTGGTAGGAAGCGCAGACGCCGTACACCCGCGCGTCCTGATACGCGCCCATGGCGGTCAGATACCACTTGATCGACGTGGCCAACCGGTACTGCATCAGAAAGCCGTTAATGTCGGCACTGACGCGCTGCAGGGGATCGTTGTCGTTCTCGGGCTCGACGTTGACCAGATCCGAGGTGCTGAACATGGCCTTAGCGAACGATGCCTCTGCGGCCTGATTGTTGGTGCGGGTCTTGGGCCGGAACATCTTGGAGCGAGCGCGGTAGGTGTCGGACAGGTATTTGCTGCCGCTGGCGTGCTCGTTGTTCTGGTGAGCTATCGAGTCGTCCCACTGGTTGCGAATGTTGGCATCAAGATAGTCGGTAGACGTGGTGAAGGCCGTGGACGCCAGGCCCAGCCAATACTCGTCAGGGTTCGGGCCACTCTGCTCGGCCTCCATTTCGCTGACAATATCAGCATACAGGCCTTCTGGAACTTCGATTTCATCAGCCATTATGTGTGATCCGCCAGAATGTTGCCGAGTCGGTCGCGCTGCAATGCTCCAATCTGATCCGCATTGGCGGCACTGCGACTCACGCGATGGCGTTCTAGGATTTCGCCGCCATACTGTTTTACTTTGGCCAAGAACGGGTCGTTGATAATGCTGCTCATTTTCAGGTAACAACCCCACTCTCCGGACAGCTGCAGTGATTGAATGGTGGCCATGCCGCCGTACATATCCACGTTCACGGCCCACAAATAACCCGGGTAATGCTTTTCCAGGCAGTCTGCAATGCGCCTGGCCCAGTCCATCTCTTTGATGTGGTCTTCGGGGCGCAACTCGTTGCCGATCACAATGTTACTTTGGCTTGTCATTCTTCACCTTGGATTCGCCGGGGAGCTTTTCGTATTCCATGAACACTTTCTTGCCAAATCGGTAGGTTGGAACTTTCGTCTTCGGGCCTTCCAGTGCGTACACCAGCTGGTCAACCGTGATCGTCTTTGCCATCAGCACACCTCCGGTTCGTATGATTCGCCGCCTGCCACCATGGAAAAGCCTCGGGCCATTTGCTCAAGAGCGTCAGCTGCGTGCTTGGCGGGGCCGCGGAATGGCTCGTCTTTCCAGTTGCCGGTTGAGTCGTTCCAATCTTTGCGGTGGGCATCCAGATGTGCGATGCCCACAGAGCAGTTTTCTTCATCGAACCAGCAGGCCGGCAGGATGTCTCTCGCGGCCTGTATGGCCTCGCGCTTGTCCTGACACTTTGTCACCACCTCTACGCCATAACCCATACTGGCCACTATGTCGCGGCGGCTCATGTTGTCAGCGTTGCTGTAGTCGGTCACAGCGGCGTCGTGGGGCAGATAAACGGTGCTGTAGTGGTATTCAAATTCGCGCAGCTTGCGGCAATAGAACTGGATGTTCTCGCCGTTGTTCTCGTAGTAGCGGATCATCCGGTATTCGCCCCACGCATACTGCATGAACCAGATGGCGGTAAAATCGTTGCGCCCCAGATCCCAGAACGTGTAAACGGGCAGGCGGTGGTCGTAGGGCACGCGGCGAATCTGCTTCTTTTCGCGCAGCAGGGCCATTTGTGTGGTGAAGTACGCGCCCTCAATCGCCTGCTCAAACGATTCTTCTGGGGTGCTGGGGTATTCGCGCTTCATTTTGTCTTTCAGTACGCTTTCTTTCTTCACGTACCACGCTCGCTGCCCCGGGGTGAGTGCCTGGCCGATGACCTTCTCAAGCGATGCGAAGTAGTCGGCCTTCTTGCTGTCAATCACCACGCCGTCCGGGTCCATGGTGTAATCCGCCTCTTCCCACCAGGGGAAAAAGTGAAACCGGAAGTCTAGGGATGTAAGCTTTGCGCCTTGCTGCAGCGCCCGTTGAGCTTCGGTGGCGTATTGATAAAAGCGCCCTTCACGACCCTCTGCAGTGGATTCAATCGTAATCTGGCCATCGAGTGGGACAGCCTCAAAGGCGCCGGAGATAATCTCTTCGGCTTTCTCAGGGTACTTGCGGCAGATCTTGCCGAACTCTGATACGTGCAGCCGCTGCAGTGTGCCGCCCCGATAGCCGGTGCTGACGTGGATGCTGGAGCCGTTGCTGAAAACGTAACCCTCACTCTTGTCCGATGTGGGTACCGGCATCACAAAGCCAAGGGTGTCGAGGATTGCCAGCCAGCTGGCCGGGATGTTCTCGTAAGCGAACCGGATCTTGTTGCGATAGATGCTTTTAGCGTCGTCCAGAGCGTGTGCGATACAGCCCGCGTTGAAGTTTGCCGTGAATAAGCAATCGTCCAGCGCATCAATCATTTCGAACGTGGTGAAGCCCAGCTGTCGGGCCTTCAGGATCAGGTCGCGGTTGTGTCGGCTGGCATACCGTATGCGCTGAGCCCGGTTGGGCCGGAATCGCACGACAAACGACTTGCGGCCATTCTTATCTGTGACCGGCTCCTTCACTTTGATCTTGTACAGCGTATTGAGTCGGAACCACTTCAGGTTTAAGGCTTCCAGCAAGTCCAGGCGCGTTTCTAGCTTACCCTCATCGAACAGCTTGACGTAGTGATCGGCCTGAACGATTTCCTCACTGCGAGTCATTTCTGGCCTGTTTCAACAGGACTGACAGCGGGCCTTTCGTTTCTACGGTTATGTCAGACTTTTGCACAAACCCGCCCAGATGCTTACCTTCCAGCTCTACCGCTTTCAGTGCTGCGCCATGGTTGGCCATCAATAGGTTGCCGTCTTTGTCGGGTATGGTCTGCATGGCATCCTTTGCAATGGCTCTTAGGTCGGCTATCACGTCGTCCATGGTGCGGTGATTGCGAATCTGGGCTGCCTTTTGCGCTTTTTGAATGGCACTTTGAACCTTGACATTTCTTAACAGCCGGCAACCCTGGCTTTCCGCTGTTTTCTCACTGTATCCAGCCCGCATAGCCGCCTGCGTTGCGTTCAAGTCATTCAGATACTCGTCCACAAAAAGCGCCTGCTTCGGGCTTAGCTCACTCATGCCTTCTACTCACTCATCCTCGCCGAGCGTTACGACGCCCAGCGTGACATCGGATGCCGCGGTTGAGCCTACAAGCTCGCCCAGCAGCCACGAATCAATGGCCACGTTCAGGTGCTGCGGCTCACCGGATGCGGAGCTGTACACCGGCACGTTGGGTTTTAGATCCTGCCGTGGGCATTCGTAGATGTTCAGAGTGCCGCCTCCCAAGGAAGTGAACGATGCGTAAACATTTACGCCTCCGCGCTCACCCACCTGAACAGGCAGTGCAGTCACGGTGTCGGCGCTTTCGTTGGTAAGCAATCGGATGTCGGTCATGTTAAACGCTCTCGCTGATAAGTTCGGCCAGTAGTGCCTGGGATGTGGATATGCTTCTTGCAATGGATTGAGTGATAGCGCGGCGATTGGTTAAAGCGCCCCCTGTCCCCACAACAACGCGCCGAATACGAGTTGCGATGTTGCCACTACTGTCTGCGACGGAGTAAACCAATAGGTTGGTGGAGTCTGTCGATGTGTTTACGCTTCCCCCCACCGAAACGGCGCCGGTTAGGTCGCCTTCAAAGCTGTCGAGCGCGTCGTATCCTGGCTCTACATAAGCCTCGCCAACTGCCAGTGTTACGTTACCGCCTTCAAGCGTGAGGACGGGTGCTTTTGTGTCGATGGTGGTGACGGTGCGGGTTGCGGTTGTTGTTCTGCCTTCAGAGTCCGTGACCGTGTACTGAATCACGTCTTCGCCAAGAGTTGACGTGTTGGCTGACCCAGTAATAACCGCAGTCAGTGTGCCGCCTGTTGCGTCCGTTGCGTTGTAGCCTGGATCTGGCCACGCCTCTCCGGCTTCAGCGGTAACACTGGTGCCGCCGAGTAGCTCAATTATAGGATCTCCCACAGGCACAGCCTCAGTGGTAAACGAAAATGCCTGAGCAGCCCCATCACCCGCACCATTCACGGCTTTCACGTTGCCGCTGTAAGCAGTCTCGGCACTCAGGCCAGACAGTGAAATCGTGCCAGTGAACGCGGTATAAGCGCCGCCATTGAGCGAGTATTCGTAGCTTGTGGCGTCCGTGAGGCTGTACGTTGGCGTAAAGCTCGCAGAGTTCTGATCTTTGGTGATCGTGCCGATTGTCCATGTGCCTTGCGGGACTTCGGTCGGGGTAGTGGTTTGTAGGTTCTGGGTGTCTACTGTCTGCTCGTAAACCATCCCGGTAAGATCAATCACCCGAATGTTATAAACGCCTGGGCCTGTATCGTACCAGTTGCCTTGGCTGTCGAAATAGGCGCCGTCAGCGGTAAGAGTGACTAGCTGCCATAAAGCAGCCGGTTCATCTGCGGGCCATTGCTCAAACGCGTAGGTTAGAAAATCAGGCTCAAGCGTTGCAACGATATCGTCAGCCCCCGCCACATACGGAAGTACAACCTCAGCCGAGGTTGCCGCAGCCGCAAGCGTTATCAGCCCGCTAACCAGTATATTTGACGGATTGCCCGCAGCGTCCTCATGTAAAACGTGAACGTAGTAATTACCTACCGCAAGGGTCAGCGTGTCAGTTTGTGCGTTGCTAGCAGTGACCGTAGTTGTGGCCTGTGCACCGGTTATTATATCTGCCTCAATTTCGGTAGGATTGGCCGAGGCAAAAACGTATCGAGTGCCGTTATTCTCGTTGGTGTTGAATGAGACATCAATCGTGTCGGGATCGGTGCCAGTAGCTGCCAGCGTATCAATGACGGGATTGGTAACATCTGGATTGGTGATCGTGTAGCTATCGGCGTAGGTCATCCCATCGGGCGCGATATAGTGCAGCGTTTCAGTACCGTCAGGCCCGCTTACAGTACCATCAGGATTCAGTGTCCAAGTGGCTGGCCCTTCAATTTGACCGCCCGCAACCGGAGTGACGCCGAACACCGCATCACCCGCCCAGCTTGTGAGCGTAACAGCGTTACGACCCGCAGCCGGGACATAGGGCAGTACTTGTTCGGCGGCCATTAGCTAAGCCTCCAGGTAACGTCAGAGATTCCAGCAGCGATGTTTGAGGTACGTAAGTTTTGACCTGCCGTATAGGCGGGAGTCGTGGCGGTGAAAGTCCCGCTGGTGCCGTCGCCTGTGATAACAAGCCCGGTGATCCCGCCTGCCGTCGCGCTGTCTATGACGTTCGCGCCCCGGATGCCCTCAAGCTTGGTGGGTGCTGTGCCGCCCCAATTGGCGTAAGAGCCTGAGATGGTGCCGCCTGGGGTGATTTCGGTTTGGGTGAGAGTGATTGCTGGAGAAGGGGCTCCGGCAATTTGCTCAATTTTTAAACCCGTTGAGCGGCCCGTTAATGAGCCAGTCGGGGCGTTACTATGAGATACCGTAATAACGCCCGAACCGTCCGCAACCGCATCAAAAACCACGACGCTGCTCAGGTTTGGGGTGCCCGCTGCGGTGTCGTAACACGCCAGATCCTGCGGCGCACTCCCGTTCACGATCCAGCGCGAAATTCGCCCTTGCGATGTATCATAACGGGAATAACACGTCACTCTTATAGACTCACCGGGCGTGAAGCCCTTTATATCTAAAAGGGCAGGAGAAACGCCAGAGCTTACATAATGGCCCTCCCTCGACACGTCTCCTATAGCCCAAGCAGCATCACCGCTGCTTTGCACCCAACCCCCCGACGTATTACTTTCGCCTGCGCTTGGTAAATTACCTGTCCTATATCCTGCCGTCCACGATGTATCAGGGATAGCCTCTTGCGACGTAGTAGTTGGGCTGATATTTGTAAAATCATCGGGATTCTTCGTTACTTTAAAATTTACATAGCCAATTGCCATTATATTAGCCTCTGCGGAAGGGAGTCACGAACGACTACATTGTCAAAAGCCAGCCATTCCTCGTGACGAAGCGCTAGATCCCTGCCGACAAAAGAATCATTCCCGCCCAGAGAGATAATGTTCCATTGCCTCATGGGCGCATGGGATGGAATCCAGCCAATATTTCTAAAATGCAATATCCGGCGGTCGTCAATGAACTGCATAAACTCGCCGTCGTTTACGCCTGGAGCTGAACTCATCTTGACGTAAAGCGCCACTTTTACCCACTGGGTCTCATCGCCGTACACTTGGTCTATGTCGATGTAACTGTTAGTGATTAGCCCCCCGCTTTTGTAATCTGTCATCGGCCCATCCCTGCCGGCCTCACTAAAGCTGCCCTCATAATCCCCGTTGCTAGCAAATCTTCGGGTTGAAGGGAACCCAGCCATGGTGTCGCTGATGTTGGGCAGCGGCGTTCCATCGCCATAGCGATAAAACGATATTTTGTTGCGAATCCCATATGTTGGACTCCCGCCTATGTCAAATATACAAATGGGCTTGTTATATGTATTGAAAAAGGTCCAGTAATTGCTATAGGAGGCATTCAGCGGGTCATCGTGACTCAGGATTCTAAGCACTTTTGTCGTGCCAAAATCCCCAGCATAAAAAGAGGAGACACACTCGTTAGAAAGGTTCAACATTAATTCTACATAAACCTCTGATCGCTCTCCGATGTGTTTGAGAAGAATCCCGTCAGAATGCCATTCGCCATTGCCAGAACCGTAGTTTTCCCGCCATTTGACAAGGGATTTACCAGTTCCGCCAAAGGCTCGATTTGGGTTCTCCGTGGTGGACGCATCGTTTAACTCAAGTACGTGATGCCGGTCCACTTCCCCCGTGCTCGGGGACCACCGCTTAGTCTGCCTTACGGCAGTCCAATCGGTCGGCAGTGTGTACCCAGCAGATGCAACTTGTTCTGACAGCCCCCCGTTCACGCCGCTGTTCCAGTCCGCCTGCCCATCAAAACTATCACTAAAGAGCACGCCAACAGGGTCAACCGGAGTTTCGCCAACACCAGGAGCAACCCCACCCCGATAATCGGGCCGCGTGTCCAGCCGGCCATTAGCCAGTCGAATTGGCGGCGTTGTCAGTGTGCTGAAGATGGTGTTTGCGGGCATTAACTGTTCTCCGATTCGGCCATACGGCGCTCAACGCTCAAGCGGTATTGGTGAAACTCTTGCTCGCGACGGTCGCGGCGGCGCTGAAAGTACAGGCTTGTGAAATAAGTGGCGACGGCAAACAACGTACCGATCAGCATCATGATCTGATTGAACGTCACAGCGCCCCACGTAATTACAAAGCCGTTAGCGATGTACGACAGTGAGGGTGCGGCTGCTTCGATCTTTAGAGGCGCAGTGGATGCGCTGTGAATGAGGTCGCGTATGCTCACATCTAGCCTTTATTGACGCTTTGAGTGAATTTCCCGGTGACGGCCTTGGCTATGTCGCCCATGTGTGGAGCGGCGTAGTAGAAAGCGAGAATCAACATCACGGCGGGGTTCATATCCATGGCCGCAGATTGTGAGATCGAGCCCACGGCGTTGATTTTGGCGGCGGTGACGGTTCCTGCGCTGTCAGCAAACACGGCAATCATCCCGCACAGCACTGATAACAAGTACATGCCCAGCCAGACGCCGGTTATCGCCAGCGAGATCAGCCGGCGAGCCAGGTTTTGACCCTGCGTTGCGGCCATCCACTGGACAACCATGTTTCGCGCTTCAGACCGATCACGCGCAGCATCACCGGCTTTTTCTTCGTCGGTGTATATCAGAGCGTCGAGGCCATTGGTCACACCGTCAACGATGCCAGCCAGCGCCTTTTCAGTGCCGAAGAGTTTGCCGAAGAAGCTCATGGGTACTCCATCAGAAAAGGTCGAATATCAAGCTGCCAATCGTGCCGGCCATCCAGTGCGCCCATCAGTTGAGCAAAGGCTGAACGGGATTGAGTAACGCCGTTGCGGCCATCCATCACTTGATAATTCAGACCCACGCCAATGCATCCCTCAAAGTTCGCGGGCCAGTTTCCGGGGTGAATCATGATGAATGTGCGGCCAGGTACGTCGGTGACTTCCCATCCTTCGAGATAGTCGCCGCCACTGGTGCGCTCGACTACGGCGGAGCGCCTGCGCTTCAGATCGTAAACACCATCTGGGATGCAGCTCTCAAAGGGCTTATTGCCAAGCCAGGCACGCTCAACCGTGAAGAATTGCTTACCGCTGGGCAGGGTGAGGCGGCCAAACGTGCCATCGGGCGCGTATGCAAAGCGCTCAAGAATGATGACGGGCATGGTCGCCTCCAGAATAAAAAAAGGCCCGCAAGGGGCCGAGGTGCGGCGTAGCAGACCGCGTGGAGATGTTCGGGGCATAAAAAACCCGCAATCCTGTTATGGGTGCGGGTTTCGGGGGTAATTATCGACTATGGACATTTATACCAATATCGACCGACAAACGCAATAACCATTACGCGGCTTGGCTTTCGCCGTACATTTCATTCAAAGTGTGAGCAATCGGCGAAAGAGTCTTTCTTTCCATCTTGTCCAGTATGCCGAGCATCTTCTCCCAGTCGGGCTGCCAGCGCTTGCTCCATTGATCCGTGTCAGGCAGACGCTCTGCATACATGTGATAAAGGAACTGGCCGATAGCCTTTGGCCCGCCAAGCGTTGTGCCACCACCGAAAGCCACATCCCTGTGGTGTCTCATGGCTGCAAACATAAGAAGTTTCAACCGTATTATGCGCTTGGCCTGCATCTTCGAAAGTTCTTCTTTGTCGAAATCCCTGAAGAACTCAAGCTGAAGCGCCTCATGCACCATTTCACAATCATCTGTGCCGAACTCGGTAGTAGGTGAGTACATGATTGCGCCAAACGACTTAAGCACCTTCGGAAGCTTCTTAATGGCCCCCTGAACCTTTGATCTCCAGATAGGGTCCCAACCTTCGAAAAAGTCCCGAGGCGAGCGCCCAGAATCCGTAGCGTTTATTAGCGGCTTCTGAGAAACAATCCATCTCTTGCCTTTGTTCTGCTCGTCAGCCTCATAGATATTCTGATACCAACCCCTTGAGTAAACTTGACCGGCTTCTTTTGGTGCTTTCGGCTTAACCTTCTGCTCACCCCTAATCCTAGAGAGCGCATCATCCTTTGGAATATAGAATGAGTCGTGCCAAGCAACACGAGCCGAGCGTCTACGCTGCTGTAGTTCGTCGTTTGCGTCTGTCATAAATCAGCCCCTCAGCCGGTTAAAAATCCCACGTATCGCCACTTCCTCGCCCTGCCCGCTTAACCAGTCGTTCAACTCCCCTCGATCAATCTCTTTCGCCATAAACGCTGCCCATTTTTCATGCGCCGCCCGCTGCCAGTCCGGCATATCGAAACCCTCAAAGCGTGCACCAAACCTGTCTTTGCAGCTCTTTGCAGCCTCGGCCAGCGGGTTGCCGGTGAGCATCGGGACAGGCTGACCGGAGACTATGGCGGTGAGCTGGATCACCCCACAGGCTCGTATGTGGCCTCGAAAATATCCGCTTTGCACGGATAGCGCTCACCTTTTACGCCTGTGATTATCCAGTCGCCAGGGCAGACGATATGCCCACCCTCAAGTGTGTCGATCCATCCGTGGACGTTCATCACCTGACCGCAATGGCGGCAGTCGTCCAGTCCGGAATATCGGCGAACTACCTTCCCTTCAGTTTGAAATGGGTGCTGCCCGGCATCTCGGTTGTCAACTACTACCGCGGCATCTTCTGGGTGATCGCCGTTCTTAAACCACTGGGTCGCCTCAATAACTACTGGCTTCTTTCTAAATTTCATCGGCCTTTCTCCACTTCCAGCCATCTCGACGCATAATCGCGGATCTTATCGATTTCCTTAATCATCTCGTCCTTCTTGCCCATGCGCCGGTTGTACTTGCCGATAGTGAAGCGCATTGCACCCCGAAACTCTTCAGCCGTGAACGTGCGGGCCGCCTCGTCTATCCAATCTTCGCCTTGGGTGTCCTGGTAGCGGGGCTGCTTGCCATAGTGCTCTGCCGTGTTTCCGTTCTGCCCGATAGAGCCTGTGCGGCGCATGCTCTCTGTGGAATAATCTGCCGCCCTCTCACCGTCCCGCGCAATAGCATCTATGCGGAGCTCAGCATCTGCCCAGGCTTCATCTTCTTCTGGGGTTGTGAATGGGCTGTCCAGTCCAAGCTCATTGCGGGCCGCTAGCCACTCTTCGCGCGTAAACTCGCTCTTTTCTTTCGGCGGGCCGTAGTAGACCGCGCCAGCAACTTCGGAGATGGAAAGGAACTTGTGTTTATCATCCCCTTGCCGCTGCGTTACGTTTTCTGCCAGCCATTTCAGATCCTTGTTCATGCCATCAGCCTTTTCTTCTTCAGGCGTCATGGTGCAGTCTGGGATTTTTGAGACCAGACCTACTGGCGGCGGATCGCACGACAGTAGCTCGCTGTGTGACGTGTAGCACTTCTGGCAATACACTGGCCTGTTGCCTATGCCCGGCGCGCCGAGTCCCCCAGCAAAATTAAGGAAATCCGCTCGCCTCTTTTCATCTTCCGGCTGCAAGCCTACTGGCGACCCATCGACGCCCACGCTATAAATCGCTCTCGCCAACTCCAGGGTAACGGTGCCGCTCTCGTATTCGGCGCAAATGCCGGGGAAAGCATCGTATTGGCAATGTTCCTCCCCACAAACCGCGCAAGAAGTGTCCGGCCACACGTCCTTTCCGGGGAACCAATACCCCAGCAACGTCCTGGCCGCCGCCCATTGTTCTCGATTTATGTACTTGCAGACGGCTGAATCTCCGCCCTCAATGATGTGAATAACATCACCCGGCCCCAGGTAAATAAAATCGGCACCCTTTGGCCACGCTTCTACATGCTCGGCGATATGCGCCAGATCTGCCGCTTCCTGCTTGTTTGGATTAATCATTCCGACACCTCAGTTACCGTTAATTGTCCGGTTTCGTCGTTGTAGTGCCACACATAAAGCGGCAAAATCTCGCCCTCAATCGTTTCTCTGAATCGCCAGCTGATCGCCTGGTAATCAATTGTGCCTCTCATGTAGTCCATCTCGGCGCGAACAATAATGCACTGGCTCATAATTCGACTTACTGCAACATCAGAGTTATCAATGCTCCAGCTAGCCAGCGAGAAACGGCCGGCTCTTCGATTTTTTGCCCTGACTACTTGCTTGAATCTCATGCCGCCATCCTCACTTTTTGTATTTCCCGCGTTCTTGCCCTGTAATGCGCCGCCATCGCTTTCATCTCATCAGCTGCGTACTTCTTCGCCTCATTCGGACCTTCAAGCCGGTCAACTTCTGCCTGCCCAATTTTCTCAATTAGCCTCACCCTGTATTCCTCGCTAACCGTGCGCCTTTTCCCGGCATACTTTCCTTCGCCTGCGTTACATGACTTGAGCTGTTTGTGGCAATTGGCCTCGTCAAACCTATACTCAGGATGACTGCCAACTGAGAGGTAATGCCCCGCATCCCATTGGCCGCCAACTTTCCAGAACTCGTCATCTCCCCACTGCCCGCAGCAAATACAGGGCAAGTGCAAATCGCGGTTGCGTATAAACTTGTTGAAGTCGCGCTGGCAGTCCTTCTCGTAATCGCGGCGCGTTTTCAGCCGCTCTTTCTGTTGCTTCACCCATACCCGCGATTCCTTGACCACCTTGGCCGCTTTGCGCTCGTTATCGAGCTTGACCAATGCCAACGCACAGGTTGGCCCGCAGGCACGTTGCAGGCTGTTGTGGGGCTCGTATGGAGACTTGCAGATTCGGCACTTTTTCATTCAACCACCTCCAGCCGGAATCATGGACGTCAGCGCTATCAGGCAAACTGCAATGCCCAGGCTAATAACGAACTTCACAAAGTTGTCGTCTTTCACTCCACCCCCTCCACTTCATCCAGGCCCGAAAGCGCGTAATGCCGAAAAGTCAGATCCACCGCCTTGCTCCGGCCCACTTCCGAACACTTGATCTTGCCGCCAGATGCCAGATATTCCGCCGTCTGCGCTTCGATCTTTGCGGACTGATCGCGCTTTGCTGAGTTGCTGCGCATTGAGATATTCACCGGCTGGTATCTGCGCTTTAATTCGTTTTTGGTCATGCTTTTTCACCTCTGCCAATAAACCAGCTCAACGCTCTATCCAGCGCCGGCGCCTTCCACCATTCGACAATTTCTCGGTTGCACTCGCGGTCCTGGTAAAACTCTGGGCCGCAGTACCGGTGCCAGGTCATGTACACATAACCGCCATCTTCTGTGCGCAGGCGGTGAGGGATTGAAAAGCTCATGTGGATAATCATGCTGCCTCCTGTCAACTGACGTGCTTTATGCAGTAGAAAACGGACATCCCTGCATCCCGGCACTCGGACCACTGGAGGACCGTCCAAAATATGACGACGCCAACAATTAGAAGAATTGCCAGCAAGTACATAACCATCATCGCTTTGTCGTTATTACTCATGCTGCCAACCCCACTAAGTTCGCCATTTGCTCGATTTGATCCGGCGTCATGCTGGTCCAGTAGTTGTCGATAACGTGCTGACAGAACTGGCCATAGATCGCGTGAAACTCACCATCGTCCATATCGGCAAAGTTCAAGCTGAGCGGCATCCGTATGGTGGCCAGGCCAACGCCTGGAACCTGGACGCCCATTTCCTCGCAGCCAATATTGCCCTCCCATTGCAGCCGCTTGAGGACGCCGTGGGGCTCCATGTTTTGGAAGCCTTCGATGTTATCCACCAGCATCTGCCCGAGCTTGTGAGCGCGGCGCCAGTTGTGCAGGCTGCGCGGCTTCTTGGGGTCAGCGGCAAGAACATCCCCGACACGAAAGCCACGCTTGCGCAGGGTCTGCCGAGAAATGTCATCATTTGGAGCCAAAGTTCCTTCGGGCGTTACCCGGAACATCACGGCGCGGCTGGTCTTTTTGCGGGCTGGCTTGCTCATCACTCACCTCCTTTGATATGCCCGGTGCGCATGGCATTGCCAACAAAGCGCTGATTGCGGTAGGCGGGCGGCATGAGCTTGAGCGCGACCGATATGAGCTTGCAGCCTGCCCAGATTCTGATAGAGGCGATCACTTGTCAGCCCTCCGCAGCATTCCGGCGTCGTAGAGGGCATTGAAAAGAGCGTTCAGTGAAGCGTTGTTAGTTGGCGTAAACAGGTCGCTAACTTCGTCAAAAACCACCTTGGCCGAATCAACAACTTTTTCCCGCTCCTGCTCTGCCTGGCTGCGGATTTTGCGGAAGGTTAGCTCTTCATCAACCTCAATGTTTGGGTATCCATTGAAGTCAGAAAATATTGGAATTTCTGTGTAAACAACCACTTTAGAATTGTGATATGCAAGAACCTCACACTTAACCCATCCGCAAACGCCGGGGTGACTAAACACACACTCAGTCCCAACCGGAGGCAGGCCAGTGCCATCCCACTCCGGTGCGGCTGGCTGCACGTCTTCAGGGCTGGAATTTGGGCGACCAATAAATATTCCGGTGTCCATAAAAGTAACGACCGGCTTTGGACCTTGGCGCAACACCACCCACTGCTCTGCATCGAAGGGCTTCACGAAAGCGCCGTAATACTCGCTGTAATGCGTGGCATCTTCAGAGGCCCATACGCCCCACCATTGCGGGTCTTTCAATTGCGCTGCTGTTGGTTTGTTCATGCTGCCTCCGGACTTGGCGTTTGCGGGCGCTTGGCATACTCGCCATAGCTGTTTAAATAAATCAGGCTTGCTGCGCACATCTCGTTAATCAGTCGCATCACCTGGATCTCGCTTGCGTCCAGCAGCTGGCCGATTCGGCGGCGATTGAGCGGGTTGTTTCCTAGAGCTTCTAAAATCGTTTCTTGCTGTGTCATTTCGCCACCACTGAAAATTCAATATCTGCGCCACAATCCGTTAGAATTTCTTGATCGACTTCTGCCAAATAATCCCGCTTTCTTAAATTGTTGTACCCGACGATCTGCCAGGACCATGAGCCGTCACTTAGAACCCTCATGCACTTTCGGAAAACCTTTGTGTCTATGTCGAAAACCACGCCGTAGCCTGACCCGATCCCGCATCTGAGCGACCAAAATTCAATTAACACTGGTGCATAAAGTTTTGGGAGTTTCATGCCTTGCCCTCCGAGGTAAAAGGCAGGTCCGTGCGCTTGCCCGGCTGATGCCACACTTCCCGGATCTTTGGCGTGTCGGTCATCGGCTCCAGCGTCAGTTCCGAGCGCTCGCATTTGTGCATTTCCAGTTCGGCAAGGTGGACGCCGTTTTGCAGGTGGGTTCCGCGATGGCAGTGTGGGCAGGTCATGCTGCAACCCTCAGTTGTTGTGCTGTTACGTGGTCACCCCACTGGGCAGCCATGGCGTCAGCCCAGCCCCGGTATGTGCGGGAGCGCTCAATCCAGCGATTCGCGCCGGGTGATAGCCGGTTTTGCCCGCTGTCAGTCTGATTGGCCCAGCGAGGGCGCCCATCAACGAAGCGCGGCGCAACACTCCCAGTCGGCTGAAGCAGTGGAAGGTTCTTGAGCCACAGGCCGGTTTTCTTGCTGGCGTCTTCGCCGTATTCGTGGGGCTGGATGTACTGGCTGGCCGGGCGTATTCGGGTGCTGATAACGCCCACTGGGTTTTCCAGTGCAATGAACGGAACCGGCGCGTTTAGCATTTCCTCAACGAAAGCCAAGGCGACCTCCCTCTGCGCTCTGCGCCTACCAGCGTCCCGGGCTTTACTTTCTGGTGGTAAGGGCCATCGCCAAACGCCCAGGCAGCGGAGTTTGTGAGATAGGTGCAGTCCGGGTGAGCAATGAACAGATCCCACATACCGGGCTTGAGCAGCGTCCGAACGTCACACTGAAAATGAAATGCTGTATCGCCTTCGCACGGCAGCAGGTCGCAGCTATAGGCGTCATGGCCCAGCGCCCGGAAGGCGTCACGGATGATGCCGCTGGATTCGCAGCCGATTAAGACCCTCATAGCTCCACCCCCATGCGCTGAAGTTCGGCTCTGATCTGGCTTGGCGTGAATCCGTGCCGGTAGGCAGAAATGGGCAGGGCGTTGTAGCGTTGGATCGTCAGCAATCTGTGGTGCTCGGCTTTCAGCGCCAGAATCCTGCCCCTGTCTTCGTCGGTGGCAAGGCGTGTTGGTAGACCCAGCAGCACACGCTCAACGACGGAGCGGCCCACCTCGCACTTTTTGGCGATCTTGGCGTTACTGCTGATGTACTTCATTTCTTTGCGGGCCTGACGCCCTTGGATAACTTCTTCGGCGGCTTGGCGCAGGCTCATGGCGTCACCCTTCCGGTCGGTCTTCGATGAAGCAGGCCCGGTTGCGCAGGACGGCCATGGCTGTCTGGCTGGCAATGCGGCCCACTTCGCGGCGCTGCTCTCTGCGCCATGCAGGCTCGGGCAAGCCTGGCCGAAAGACTCGGTGAGCCGCGCTGCGCTTTCCGTCGTTGAGCAGGGCGAGCATTCGCGCAATGTCCGGCCAGTGGTAATTGTCGTCACCGGCTGCCAGCTTTTCTTTGAGTCGATCAAAGATGTTTTCGAGCTGGTCAACGGATAACCCGCCGATGGTCTTGGCCCATTCGCGGCGCATAATCTGGAATTGCTCGTCAGAGTTGCCCCAGAGCGTTTTGGCGCGGCCACGGCCGTACACGGTGACGATGCGAGCGAAGAAGGCGCTGGTCTTGCTGATCTGCTCGGGAGTGAATCGAGGTGCATTAGAAGTTCTCCCTTGCGTATTCAAGGTCGGTGAGCTGCCGTGTGAGTCTTTCGTCAGATTGCTGACTACCTGCCCGATGAGTTCCATTGTCGCCACCATTGCGCTGTGAGTTTCGTTTTGCTGCCAGGACTAACCACTTTTCGCGGAGCTTCTTTGGGCTCTGGATGTTCGCTGACCAAAATGAATCTTGATTGGCCCAAGCGAACAGGGCGCGAATCGCTGCCGGCTCACGGTTGTCTTTTTCGCGGGTGAGTCGAATGGTGTTTGCCCACTCGGCCATGTCTCGATTAACCGGAGCGTCTTTGCCCAGATTGGAATCAATCGCCCTTGCCATTAGCTCGGCAATTTCGAGGTCGATCTGGTGGCCGTATTTCTTGCCGGATTTATTCTGGATAGCGGCGTCGGGGTTTAGTGGTGTAGCGGGCAATTCAGACGGGGTAACTTCCTCCATGAAACACGTAGTGTTTTTATCTTTATTTCTTTTATCTTTGGTGTGAACCGTAATTGGGTTCGTATTCGTAACCGTAATTGGGTTCAGTGAACCGTTTTTAGAAATTGGGTTCACTTTGGTATTTTGAGGTGCTTTTGTGGCCTTCTCGCGAGCAGCCCATTGCTCTGTTTTGGTGTTCAATTTTATGGCTGACTGGCTCCCGCCTTCACGGATGATGACGCCCCTTTCGATCAGCCCTGAAAGCGTACTGGAGCATTTCTGACGGGTCAGTCCGGTGATCTTGGCTATCTGACTGGCGGCAATCCGATCTTTACCTTTTTGCCACCCGTAGGTCAGGCGGATTACGGCCCACACCACACGATGCTCCAGGGAGGTCAGTGCAGTGGATGCCAACCCTTCGGCCAGGACATTCACCACTCTGGAGTAACCGTCATTGAGTTCTGGCTTGTCGTCGGGCATACGCTCCCGCCTTGCTGTTGTGATTGAGACAACGCTCATTACGCCACCTCCCGCATCTTTGTCTTCCGGTAGCGCGTCATCATTCGACGCTCAGCGTTGTACTGCTGGCTGCGAGCGTTGCGCCATTCGCGATAAGATTTATTGGTGAACATCTGAAATGAGGGGTCACACACCAGGTCTTTCCAGTCGCGGCCCGCGCCGTTGGTGGCAATGTAGTGGTCTCGTACACGGCGGTACTCGTCGCGCTTGTGTTGGGTCGCTTGCTTTGCGTCCAGGTAAGCGATGGTTTCAACGGCTAATTCGTTAAGTGCGCTCATGCGGCCACCTCGGACTTTTCAAAAAGGATGTGGCTAAACTGCCCGTTCCAGTCCTTCTTCATTTCCAGCCGGCCCTTCTCGTATTCGGAGTACAGCCACTTAGCGCCTTGCAGCGTGAGAATGACTTGCTCGGTAAGGATTCCTTCGGTCGTCCAGTCGCGGCGCTCGGTAAAAAGTCTGTCCCGATAAGCTGAGGCGCTTCGGTAGCCGTGAGCCGTCTTTAGCAGGCGCTTACGACTGACAAGACTGGACTGCACTCGGTTTACGTTGATGCCATTCAGAGGGCGACAGAAGGCGGGTATGGTCATGCCTTCGCGCAGGTTTAGCGCCAGGTCATTGCAGACTGTGTTCAGGCGGGTGGTTTCAGATTTGTAGTGGTCCACCTGAGAGTTTAGGTCTTCAATTGCAATTTTGGCTTGCGGGGTCAAGGTGGAAATCCAGGCTGGCACTTTCGCTTTGCCCAGTTCGCGCTCAAGCTCATGCAGGCGCTTAATTACTTTGTGGCGGAGCGGGATGCTGTAGCCGGTAACAAGAGTTTCGGTCAGCTCTCGGTCAAGCCGGTATTCCACCTGCTTGCGATTTATTGAGTCAAAATAGGTGTGCGCAAAACTGCTCACATCTCTGTCGAGCGCTTCCAGCATCACGCAAATATCCCTCTTAACATCCGTGTGGCGCTTTCCAGTGAGCTGCATAATCTCGCGGCTGCTCATCGTCAAATCGCCGCTATTCCCATTTACTGTTAGCTGTGTCATCATCTTCTCCTCCAGTGTTCTGATTAACCCGCCTAGGTGCTTGCTACACCCGTGATGGCGGTTTTTTTTTGGCTTAGACTAAAAGAATCCCGGCTTCGCAATTGAGCGTGTCAGCGCCATAAATCCCTTTTGCAGATCCGTCACACCGATAGATAGCCAGCGTGGATCGGGCTGCTCATCGGAAGTTGTTGCGAACTCTGCCTTTCTCAGTGACTCGCACAGCTCGCCCACTTCGGCAGCCTTCTCTTTAATCCTGTTCATCAAGTCGATTTCGGCCTGAGATAAATCCCGATAGCCGTTGATTTTCTTGTGTTGGTTATCCATTGCGTTCTCCGGTTTTTTTGGTTCATGTGCCTATGAAATCTATTCAGTCACTTTTGGGTGACTTAAAAGCCCTAACCTCCCCCCTCTTGTGGCGCACATTCAGTCGTGCGTGTATCTGCTCAATGGCCAACTTCCCAATAGCCTCTTCTTCTGTAATGCCGTGCTGGGTTGCATAGCCTCTAATTCGTTCGTCTTCCCGCTGCGATAAATTCAGCGTGTTGTCCGGCATGACCACCTCAGTGACTCGAAAGTGCGTGTTTAACTTGCGATGCGTTCGCTATCTTTTGTCTCCAGTAGTTCGTCCAGGCGCTCCATAGCCAACATGCGTATCCATGCACTCGGCTGGAGCCCTGCGGCTTGGGCGGTGACTTCGAGCAAGAGCTGCTCGTCGTCGTTCAAAGAAACCTTGTAAGGGTGTTTCTTTATGTGTTTTGGATCTGCGTACATGTCATTTCCCTCACGCTGCTTCTGGCTGGTCAGCCTTAAGCTTTCCTTTAGTCAATGCTTCGATCTGCCACTGGCGACCTTCCGGTATCCCTGCAGATTTCCACTGCGAAATAGCCCCTCGGGATACGCCC
>Ga0307486_1000492_pt1 | contig 36312 bp, 34 predicted proteins | sample CBIW02metaG_FD_203663 | JGI IMG/M metagenome (GOLD analysis project Ga0307486, IMG submission 203663) | Sea-ice brine microbial communities from Beaufort Sea near Barrow, Alaska, United States - CBIW 0.2 | ecosystem: Environmental > Aquatic > Marine > Coastal | place: USA: Alaska | collected... | reverse complement strand
GAATCATTGTGGATGCCGCACGTGACCATTTGGACTTCGACGATGGTGCGCTCGCCGGTCTCGTTCACGTCGAATTTGACCAACTCGCAGAGCAGGCGGAACGTCTGCTCAAGGTGTCGCACACTGAACGTAACCGCGAGGTGCAAGAGGGTCTTGCCGAGGGTCTGCGCCAGGCCTCGATGGATGGCGAACTGATTTCCAGCATCATTGACGAGGCGCGAGAACTGGCCTGGAGCGAGATCGGCACCGCCATCGTCGCAAAACTGCGGGAAGCTTACCTGCCGATGGAAGACCCCAAATATCAGGCACAGCGTGCTCGGCGCCTCCGCGAGTTTCGCAGCATCAACTTTGCCGAACTCGAAGCTATGTCAAAAGGCGAGTACTAGGGCGAGTTCGCGTCACTGCTGTGGGTGTCCTCGCCTGATCTGGGCCTCCCAAACAAGCATTCGCCACATTGGTGGGATTGTGACAGTCAATCGGCGCTCGGGGGCAAAACGTTGCGCGCATCCAGAGGTAGGCTGCCATGGCTGGCGTTTCAAAGAGGTGCGCGTTCCATAGAGTTCCGACCTCAAACCGGCGATTGCATTCACCAGAACTAATGAAGGTTGGACCATGAGAATCAAATTCGCGATGCCAGCGCTCCTGGCGGTCACAGCACTCGTGCTTACCGGTTGCGTTGACAACAGCACGGGCACTTCTACCGGTGGTGATGGCCCCACCGTTGGCACAGACGCAGCAGCTATCGCTCTCCTGCCCGCTGGCATTAAAGAAGCCGGCGTGCTCATCATCGGTATCGACCCGACCTACGCGCCCAATGAATACAAGGATGAGGCGGGCAACCCGATCGGTTGGGAAGTAGACCTCGGAGACGCCATGGCGGCAAAGCTTGGGCTTGAGACACAGTACGAGCCATCTAGTTTTGACAAGATCATCCCGAGTGTTACCGGCGGCACCTACGACATCGGGCTTTCGTCGTTCACCGACAACGAAGAACGCGAAAAGATCGTTGATTTCGTCAACTACTACGAGGCCGGTATTCAGTGGGCTCAAGTAATCGGTGCCGACGTCGACCCCGCTAACGCGTGTGGCCTGACGGTTGCTGTGCAGACCACCACCTATGAAGAGACAGATGAGCTTCCTGCAAAGTCGAAGGAATGCACGGACGCGGGCAAAGAGCCGATCAACATCCTCAAGTTCGACAAGCAAGACGAAGCAGCCAACGCTCTCGCCTTGGGTCGCGCCGACGCCATGAGCGCGGACTCACCTATCACGCAGTACGCAGTGAGCCAGGTTGCCGACAAGATTGAGCTCGCTGGCGACTCCTTCGACACTGCACCGTACGGCATCGCCGTTCAGAAGGATTCTGAGCTGTCCGCAGCACTCCAGGCTGCACTGCAGTCGCTGATCGATGACGGAACCTACAAGTCGATCCTCGACGACTGGGGTGTCTTCAGCGGCGCTGTTTCGACGATCACCATCAACGCGGCAACAACTAGCTAGGCTTCGGCTATGTCAGACTCTGGCCGTTCGGCGACACCATCGCGTGTGTCGCCGGACGGCGCTAGCCAAGCGGAGGCGATTAGAGCGATCCGGCTCCGACACCCGTGGCGAAACGTGTTCGCGGTTGTTCTTGTTGCGATGCTCGTTCTCTTTGTCGTCGATGCATCCCAGCGTGACGCTTACAGCTGGGAAAACTTCGCGAAATTTGTTTTCGACAGACGCATCTCGGAGGCGGCCGGATACACCCTGCTGCTGACGGTGTATTCAATGGTCATTGCGATCATTCTCGGTGTCACCCTCGCGGTCATGCGCCTCTCCGACAACCCTGTCGTCAAGGGAATCGCGTGGCTGTACCTCTGGGTCTTCCGGGGAACACCAGTATACGTACAGCTCGTGTTCTGGGGTCTATTCGCCACAATCTATTCGACGATCGATATCGGTGTTCCCTTCACCGAGCCATGGCTCTCCTTCGAGACCAGCGACCTCATCAGTGTATTTTGGCTTGCCGTGATCGGACTCGCGCTCAATGAGTCCGCCTACATGGCTGAGATTGTGCGTGCCGGAATCCTTTCGGTCGATAAAGGACAGGACGAAGCGGCAACCGCTCTCGGAATGTCCTGGCTGCAGACAATGACGCGAGTCGTCATCCCGCAGGCGATGCGCATCATTATCCCGCCAACGGGCAACGAAGTTATTTCGATGCTGAAGACAACCTCGCTAGTCTCGGCCATTCCGTTCAGTTTGGAACTCTACGGCCGCCAGCGGGACATTTCCGCAGTCATCTTCGACCCGATCCCGCTGCTACTCGTTGCCTCCGCGTGGTACCTGCTGTTCACCTCGATCCTGATGGTGGGCCAGTACTTCTTGGAGAAGCGTTTCTCTCGTGGCGTCGGTCAAGCTCGACCTGAGAAGGTCGACAACGCCACAGGAGCCATTCCGTTGTCAACCGGAGTAATCACGACACCTGGCACCGAACGTGAGTCCGGTGCTGATGCCAACGGCGATACCGACGCGCCAGGGAAGGATCACTGATGACTAACGCAGCGGCAGCAAGCGAAGCACCTATGGTGCTAGCCGACCGTGTGTCAAAGAGCTTCGGATCTAACGAAGTGCTGAAAAGTATTTCCCTCACGGTGCCGCGCGGAGAGGTGATGTGTTTGGTCGGTCCAAGTGGTTCGGGCAAGTCCACGTTCCTTCGCTGCATCAATCACCTTGAGCGTGTCGATGCTGGCCGACTCAGCGTTGACGGTGTTCTGGTCGGCTACGAGGAACGTGGCGACAAGCTCTACGAACTCAAACCGCGCGAGGCTGCACGCCAACGTCGCGACATCGGCATGGTGTTTCAGCGCTTCAATCTGTTCCCCCATATGACGGCTCTCGAAAACATCATTGAGGCTCCCATCCGGGTCAACAAGCTAAAGAAGGATGCCGCAGTCGCACACGGCAAGGAACTACTCGCTCGTGTGGGTCTCGCCGATAAAGCGGACGCCTACCCTGCGCACCTCTCCGGTGGACAGCAGCAGCGGGTAGCGATCGCTCGTGCGCTTGCCATGGAACCGAAACTCATGCTGTTCGACGAGCCAACCTCCGCTCTCGACCCTGAACTCGTTGGCGAAGTGCTCGACGTCATGAAGGGCCTCGCAGAGTCTGGAATGACCATGATTGTGGTCACCCACGAGATGGGTTTCGCGAAAGAAGTTGCGGATCAACTCGTCTTCATGGATGGCGGCGTCGTCGTCGAGTCCGGTGATCCCGATGAGGTACTCGGCAACCCACAGCATCAGCGCACTAGAGCATTCCTCTCAAAGGTTCTGTAGCGTCCGGTCCGATGCAGTAGTGCCACGCGATGGGTATACCCGTCGCGCTAGCGCGGCTGCATCCGGATCGCGCCGTCGAGACGAATGACCTCACCATTGAGCATCGGGTTCTCGACGATGTGCTGCACGAGTGCGGCGTACTCGTCCGGTCGTCCGAGCCGAGACGGATGCGGCACCTGCGCGCCGAGTGAATCTTGCGCCTCTTGCGGCAGCCCCGCCATCATGGGCGTTTCAAAAATGCCTGGAGCGATTGTCATGACACGCACGAGCGACGTCGCGAATTCGCGGGCGAGAGGAAGCGTCATTCCGGCAACGCCCGCCTTCGACGCAGCGTAGGCAGGTTGACCGATCTGACCGTCAAACGCAGCAACGGATGCCGTATTCACGATCACGCCCCGCTCGCCATCGACGGGCTCAGTTTCGACCATTGCTGCGGCAGCCAACCGGATTACATTGAAAGTGCCCGTGAGGTTGATGCCGATCACCATTTCAAACGTTTCCAGAGGCAGCACTCCCTTGCGGCCGAGCGTCTTGCCCGGAGTCGCAACACCGGCACAGTTCACGACGATGCGCAGCGGTCCAGTGGAGGCGGCAAGCGCGACAGCAGCCTGAACGTCAGCTTCTGAGCGAACATCGGTAGGCGCGAATTGGAAGCCATGCTCCTCGGCGATCTCCACTCCGCGGGAGCTGGGAAGGTCGGCGATGGTGACCTTCGCCCCCTGTGCTGCGAGAGCGCGAGCGGTGGCTAGGCCCAACCCGCTTGCGCCACCGGTAATGAGCGCTGCGGCATCCCGAATTTTCATGCAAGCCTTTCGATGAGTGTTGCGTTTGCCATACCGCCGCCTTCGCACATGACCTGAAGTCCGTAGCGGCCGCCGATGGTGTCGAGCTGATTGACAAGAGTGGTGAGCAGACGTGTTCCTGACGAGCCGAGAGCATGCCCGAGCGCGATCGCACCACCGCGCGGATTAACCATTGCGGGGTCGACGGGAAACTCTTGCATCCACGCCAGAGGAACCGATGCGAACGCCTCATTGACCTCGATGCTGTCGAGCTGATCGAACTTGATCCCGCTGCGTTCCAGCACCCGATGCGTCGCCGGAATGATCCCCGTCAACATTTCGATCGGGTCGGATCCGACCACAGCAAAGGAGTGAAAACGGGCGCGAGGAGTGAGACCGAATGCTCGTGCTCGTTCTTCGCTCATGATGAGCACTGCCGAAGCACCGTCGGTGAGCGGGGAGGAGTTTCCTGCCGTCACGCGCCACTTAATCTCAGGAAAACGTGCAGCGATCGCATCGTCATAGAACGCGGGGGAAAGCCCGGCAAGACCGTCGACAGTTGTGCCAGGGCGAATGGTCTCATCGTAACGAACATCGCCGATAGGTAAAATCTCGGAACTGAAGTCAGCGCGTGCTGCACGGGAGTGCGACTGCGCGGCGAACACATCTAACTCATGGCGGCTCAGACCCCAGCGGGCAGCGATCAACTCGGCAGAAATGCCCTGATTGACGAGCCCTTCAGGGTAGCGTTCGTGCAGTAGTGGACTCATGGTGTCCTGGCCCAAAGTTGCCTGGCCGATGGGGTGAGAACTCATGAGTTCGACACCGCACGCGATCACGACATCGTTGACGCCTGCCATCACAGATTGCGCGGCGAATTGAGCGGCCTGCTGGCTCGAACCACACTGACGGTCGATTGTTGTGGCGGGAACCGACTCCGGCATCCCGGCAGCTAGCACCGCATTGCGTGCGACGTTCACCGCCTGTTGACCTGACTGAGTGACACAGCCGGCGATTACATCGTCGATGGTCGTGGGGTCGAGGTCGTGTCGGTCGAGCAGACTGCGCAACACCGTAGCGAGCAGATCTACCGGGTGTTCACGAGAGAGCGCTCCGCCCGGTTTTCCCCTGCCCGAAGGTGTGCGCATCGCATCAACGATGACTGCCGTTGTCATTACTCAACCCTAGCTGTGGGGGTTAGTCCGGGGAAGAGTAGTGCAGGGTGAGCCCTAGGCAGGTTCGACGCCGAAGGCGCGAGCGAGCTTGTCGATCTTCTGCGCGCGGCCGAGGCGGGGGAGGTCACTGCCGTCGCGGATGACGCGGCCACGAGCTTCGAAGTCTTCCAAGAATTCTCGAGCCCAGGCAACATCCGAGCGAGTGGGGCTGATCACTTCGTTGATGGTCGGCAGCTGTTCGATGTCGAGACACAGCTTCCCGGTCATGCCGAGGGACACTGCCATGCTTCCCTGCTCGCGGAGGACCGGGTGGCTTGTGCCGACAGTGGGCCCGTCAATGGGGCCGGGCAGGTTGCCGACGCGGCTGGCAATAACTAGGCGCGAGCGGGGGTACGCCATTGCGAGGTCGTCAGAGCTTGTGCCGGTGTCGCGACGATAGTCGCCACTGCCAAAAGCGAGTCGATATGCTCCACGGGCGCGAGCGATCGATACCGCCTCCTCGATGCCGAGTGCGGACTCGACGAGGGCAATGACGGGCGTGATTCCCTTGAGCCGGTCAAAAGTTTCGGAGACGTGAGCTGCTGCCTCAGCCTTGGCGAGCATGACGCCGCGCAGGCCAGGAAGGCCGGCGAGTGCATCCACGTCGTCTGACCAAAAATCAGAAGTGCGGTCGTTGATGCGCACCCAGCCGCTTCCACCATTGCTCAACCACGAGACAACAGCATCACGTGCGGATGACTTGAGTCGCGGATCGACAGCGTCTTCAACGTCGAGGATGATCTGGTCGGCACGTGACCGTTCGGCCGCATCAAAAAGTTCGGGGCGAGTCGCCGCAACCAAAAGCCAAGAACGTGCAATCTCTGCCGAGACGTCATGGGTGGTCGGGTGGTCGGTGTTGCTTTCGGGCACGGAATAGCTGCTTTCTTTCAGAAGAGAGGCGACATTCTCGTGCCACTCGCAGCCTCAAGAGTAGCGGTTAGCAGTCGCGCAATGCTGAAAGAGGGGCTTTAGGAAGCCAGTATCTTGGCGATGCGCTGAACGCTCACCGACTCTGCTGTACCCAAGTGTTGAGCAAACAGGCTCAAGCGCAACTCTTCGAGCATCCACCGGGCGCGGGCGACCTGCGGTTCGGGGTGAGCTTCGAGCGGGAGAGTGCCGCCAGCATCCTTGAAACGACGCGCTGCGAGTTCGACTTCTGACATCCACACGCGATCCTTGCCGGGGTTCTCCGTGAGCTTCGTGACCCGGTGCTCGATGCCTTTGAGATACACCGGTATGCGGCGCAGCTGGGTGAGCCCGGTAGCCGAAACGAAGCCAGGGAAGACGAGCGAATCGAGTTGCTCGCGGGCGTCGCCCAGCGGGGCAATCAGATGCATGCTCGTCGCGGCACGTATCGCCTTATCGGCCAAACGTGCCCCAGAAACAATGGAGGCGACGAGCGAGACAGCGGCAAACAGTGAATCAACCAGTCCTGCCGAAATCTCATTTCGCAGCGCCTCGAACTCGCTCTGGCCGAAGATTTCACGATCGCCCATAACGGAGCCGACACACGCGCTCAAGCAGTCGTCGAAGAGGGCATTCGTTGAGCGATACGGGCTCTGGGCTAGTACCAGTTTTTCGGTGCCAGTGAGGTGTTCGTTGATATACCCGAGCGGTGATGGAATCGCCAACAGCAACAGTCTGCGCACACCGCTTCGGTGAGCGATGGTCTGATCGTGGGGAGTTGACATGAGGCGAATGGACACCGAGTCGCCGTCATCCACTAGTGCGGGGTAGGCGCGGATGGTGTTGCCGCCGTGCTTGGTGTCACGGGAGCGGTCGAGGGTGCCGAAGTCCCACGCGGTAATGCCGGAACGCTCAAGGGTGTCTGTGGGGCGTTCAACCGCACGCGCAACACTTTCGCGAGCAACGGGCTTCAGGCTGGCTTGCAGGCTGCGAAGCGATTTGCTCGCGCCAACCTTGTTGCCGCGCTCATCACTCACCGCGAAGGTCACTCGCAAGTGGACGGGAACGCGGTCAAGATCGAAGTCGGATGCCGAAACTGTCGCATAGGTCAGTCTGGCGATTTCTTTGGCCAGATATTCGGTCAGGGCTGGGCCATCATCGAGGGCGGCGCTTGCCGGATCGGCGGGTGCAGCCTCGAGGAGGCGGCGCGCCCAGTCGGCGGCAGGCACAACGTTGCGGCGGATCGGCTTGGGCAGCGACTTTATCAAGGCCGTCACGAGCTCGTCGCGCAACCCGGGCACTTGCCAGTCGAAGCCCTCGGGACGCAGCCCGGCGAGCAGCGGGAGCGGCACAGCTACGGTGACGCCGTCGTCGTCGGTGCCCGGTTCGAAGCGGTAGGTGAGGCTGAGAGTTTGGTCGCCACGCACCCAGGTGGTTGGAAACTTGGTGTCATCGACCTCGGCATCATCGGCGTTCTCTAGGAGGTCGTTGGTGGTGAGGGTGAGCAGGTCGGGGGAGTCGTGACGAGCTTTCTTCCACCAGCCTTCAAAGTCGCGCACTGAGGCGACGGTTGCGGGCACGCGCGCGTCGTAGAAGTCGAAAATGGTTTCGTCGTCGTGCAGGATGTCCCGGCGGCGGCTGCGTTCTTCGAGTTGTTCGAGGTCGCGGCGCAGTGCGCGGTTGGAGGCGTCGAAACCCCAGACGCGTTTGTCGCGTTTGGTGAGATCGTCTTCGCCCTCGACGAGCGCGTGGCGAATGAAGAGTTCGCGGGCGGCAGGCAAGTCAACGCGAGAGAACTGAATGCGCCGGCGAGCGGCAAGCGTCACGCCATAGAGCGTCACGCGCTCGAACGCGACGGCAGCGCCTTGTTTCTTCTCCCAGTGTGGTTCGGAATAGCTGCGTTTCACGAGATCGCCCGCGAGCTTCTCGGCCCACACCGGGTCGATCGACGCATTCATGCGGGCAAACAGTCGACTCGTTTCCACAAGCTCAGCGCTCATGATCGCGTTGGGTTGTTTCTTGGCCAGAGCCGAGCCGGGGAAGATGACAAAGCGGGTTTGACGGGCGCCAATGTAGTCGCGCTTCGCGACATCCTTGAGGCCAATATGGCTCAGCAATCCGGCCAGCAGCGAGCGGTGGATGCCGTCGGGGTTCGAGTGAGCGTCACCGATGACGAGACCGAGCGGTTTGGCCATTCGACTCAACTGGCGGTAGACATCGTGCCATTCGCGGACGCGCAAATAGTTGAGGTATTCGTTTTTGCACAGACGTCGAAATTGGTTGCCCGAGAGTTCTTGTTGTTTCTCTTCGAGGTAGTTCCAGAGGTTGAGCATGGTGAGGAAGTCGCTCGTGGGGTCGATGAATCGCGCGTGCTGTTGGTCGGCTTGCGGTCGCTTGTCGAGAGGGCGTTCTCGGGGGTCTTGGATGCTGAGCCCGGCAACAATCGCCATGACTTCGCGGGTCGTACCGTGTTGTTTTGATTCGAGCACCATGCGCGCAAGCCGGGGGTCGATCGGCAGCTGGCTGAGTTGTTTGCCGATGCGGGTGATGCGCGGGGCGGCATCCTTTGCGCCGGTAGCCTTGTGCCCCGCCTTGGTTTGCCCCACCATCGCGTTCTCGACGGCGCCGAGCTCGGTGAGCAGCTCAAGTCCATCTTTGATGCCGCGAGAGTCTGGTGGTTGCAGGAACGGAAATTCGGCGATGTTGCCGAGGCCAAGGGAGATCATCTGCAGGATGACCGCCGCGAGGTTGGTGCGCAATATCTCGGGTTCCATGAACTCGGGGCGCGCGGTGAAGTCTTCTTCGGAATAGAGGCGGATCGCGATTCCGTCGCTCGTTCGACCCGAGCGACCCGAGCGCTGGTTGGCGCTGGCCTGGCTGATGGCCTCGATCGGCAGGCGTTGAATCTTGGCGCGCGTGCTGTACCGGCTGATGCGCGCTGTCCCGGCATCGATGACGTAGCGGATGCCGGGCACCGTCAGGCTGGTTTCTGCAACGTTGGTGGCGAGGACGATACGACGGCGCGTGCCGGGCGTACGCCGCGACTCAAATACGCGGTGCTGCTCGGCGGAGCTCAGACGACCGTAGAGGGGAAGCACCTCGGTTCCTTCTGAGAGCTTGCCCGCGTTGATGCGTCCGCGGATGGCTTCTTCGGCATCCCGAATTTCTGTCTCACCGGAGAGAAACACCAGCACGTCGCCGTCGCTCTCGCGGGAGAGTTCGTCGAGGGCGTCGTTAATGCCTTCGAGGTAGTCGCGGTCGGCACGGTTCGCGGCAGCTTCTTCGGCATCCTCCGCTTCGAGATCGTCGCCAGTGCTTTCCTCGGCGACGAGCGGACGGTATCGAATCTCGACGGGGAAGGTGCGGCCAGAGACCTCAATAATCGGCGCGCCGTCGAAGTGCTTCGAGAAGCTTTCGGGGTCGATCGTGGCGCTCGTGATGATGATGCTGAGATCGGGGCGGCGGGCCCGTAGCTGCTTGAGATAGCCGAGCAAGAAGTCGACCGTGAGGCTGCGTTCGTGGGCCTCGTCGATGATGATCGCGTCATATTTCTTGAGGTCGCGATCGCGGTGAATCTCATTCAGCAGAATGCCGTCGGTCATGAGCTTCACGCGCGTGTTCTTGCCTACGCGATCGGTGAAGCGCACTTGATAACCCACGAGGTTGCCTAGCTCGGTGCCGAGCTCTTCGGCGATGCGCTCAGCGACGGTGCGCGCGGCAATCCGACGCGGCTGGGTATGCCCAATGGATGTCTTGCCCAGTTCCAGCAAAATCTTGGGCAGCTGGGTAGTTTTTCCGCTACCGGTCGCTCCCGCAATGATCACGACTTGGTTCTCGCGAATGGCCTTGGCGATGTCGTCCCTGCGTTGACTGACGGGCAGCTCAGGCGGGAACGTGATCCCTACGCCCGCAGGCAACAACGCTGCGGTGCTGGCGGAGTGAACTTCGGAGGCGGACATAACACTCCAGCTTAAGGCCGCGACGCACGGTGAGAACTCGATCACAGAATCGTTGCTTTGCAAAGTGCTTTGTGTTACAAAGTGAATAGCGAAGCGCACGCTTCACGACCGAAGGGCTCACGATGACACACGACGACCGATCTGCTGCGAAACCGGCTGATACCGAACTCGACCGCGAACTCCACTCTGCGCTCGAACTCGACGAGGAGGATGATTCCGCTCTGACCCCCGAACAGATGCTCAAACTGGTCGACGACCAACAGAGTGACGTCGTGCGCAAGCAGCTCGCCCCGATCCCCTGGATGCTTGGCGTCTGGGGAGTGGCCTGGCTGGTCGGCTTCCTGCTGCTGTGGTCGGCCGCGCCACAAAGTAACTCGCTGGTGACGGTCTCTGGCCCGGTGGCCGGCATTGGCTTCGGAGTGCTGATCGGGGCAGCGATCGCGGCATCGACAGTCTTGGGCATCCGTATCGGTCGGGGTGTTCAGGGCAATTCGAGCTTTGCCGGTGCTGTCTACGGAATCTCGTGGGCGCTGTGCGGAACAGCCTTTGGCATGGTGGGCGTCGCGCTCAGGAACAACGGGATGTCCTATGAGCTTGCGACTCTCTACTTCCCGTCGGCTTTCGCGTTGATGGCGGGTACCTTGTATCTGGCTGGCGCAGCGCTCTGGCATCAGAAGAGCCAGCTAGTGCTGGGAATCATCCTTCTGGTCACCGGCTCGGTTTCCCCATTCTTTGGGGCGCCGACAAACAATTTGGTGATGGCGCTGCTTGGCGGCGGCACGATGCTGTTCATGGCGGTTCTGGCTGCTGTTCGGCTGCGCAGAACGGTGTAACGACAATGGATGAACTCGATCCCGTCATTCACGCCTCTGCACGGCTACGCATTACGGCGTCCCTCGCAACGCTCCCGGCGGGAGATCGCCTCGCCTTCCCGCGGCTGCAGCAACTGCTCGAAATGACTCCCGGCAATCTTTCAACGCATCTGCGCAAACTCGAGGATGCCGGCTACGTAGAGGTCACAAAAGCTCACCAGGGGCGCAGTCCGGTGACCTATCTCAACCTGACAACCCGTGGTCGGGGAGCGTTCGAAGAATACACAACCGCATTGAAGAAACTGCTAGGAGGCACAGCATGACAACTCTCGTGAAACTCGATCACGTGACGCGTCGCTTCGGCGACATCACCGCCCTCGACGATGTCTCTCTTGAGATTGGCTCCGGCCGCATTGTCGGGCTGCTTGGCCCGAATGGTGCTGGCAAGACAACCCTGCTGTCTCTCGTGCAGGGCTTGCGCCGAGCATCCAGTGGCACCGTCGAACTCTTTGGCGGTAACCCCGCAGATCCTCGCAACCGCATGCACTTGGGCAGTACGCCTCAAGAGACAGCACTGCCGCCGACTCTGCGGGTGGGGGAGGTCATTGACTTTGTTGGCGCTCACTTTGAGAATGCCATGTCGCGCGATGCCCTCGCGGAGGAATTCGGCCTAACCGAACTACTCAGACGGCAAACAGGAGCGCTGTCGGGCGGCCAAAAGCGTCGGCTGAGTGTCGCACTCGCGTTCGTCGGGCGCCCACGGCTTGTGCTTCTTGACGAACCAACCACCGGACTCGATGTGGATGCCCGCCGCGCACTCTGGGCGGCCGTGCGTCGTCAGCAGGATGCCGGAGCAACTGTCGTCGTCACGAGCCACTATCTCGAAGAGATCGAGGCACTCGCCGAACGAGTGATCGTGATCGGCGAAGGCCGGGTCATTGTCGACGATGACCTCACGACCGTTCTCAGTCAGGTGGGCTTGCGCTTGCTCCGGTTCACCACACCTGCACCCGACGCAGTGCGCGCGCTTACGGGCGTCGTCGATTCTCGGCCAGAGCACGACGGTTCGTGCACGTTCTTTGTGCAGGATGCGGATGTCGCGGTCGCTGAGCTAGTGCGCTCGGATATCCCGTTTTCTGGGCTCACCGTGCGCGGGGCAACCCTGGAGGAGGCGTTCCTCACTCTCATTGCTGACTCGCCGAAACAGAATGACGCCGCGACCGCTGGCGTCTCAACGAGAGGAATCTGACATGTCCACGGTGACTCTGGCGCTGACCCACACCAAGTATTCGCTTCTCGAAACAATGAGGGTTCCCATTGCGGTCATTGGCAGCGTGGCATTTCCCGCTTTCGCACTGTTGCTCTTCGTGGTGCCGCAGCGGGCGGTCGCAGACAACGCTGAGTTCGCGACTCAAGCAGTGATCTCGTTGTCAGTATTCGCGGTGCTCTCGAACTCCCTGTTCAATTTCGGCCTCAACATTTCTGAGGCTCGCGAGAAGCCGTGGGATCCGTATCTGCGCACGCTTCCCGTCACGGGAATGGCCCGCGTGCTTGGCTACATCTTCTCGATCGGACTCATCGGAATCGCGTCTCTTATTCCCGTCGTCGTCATCGGAGGCCTGCTCACCGAAGCCAACGCTCCACTCTGGCGAGTGCTTGCCGGGGTGTTGGCGCTCGCCGTGGCCTCGATTCCGTTCATGCTCATCGGCATCTGCATCGGTTTTTCGATGTCATCGAAAGCGGCGATTGCGGTTGTTCAGGTCGTGATGTTTGGGTTCGCCTTCGCTGGCGGACTGTTTCTGCCGCCGATGCTCTTCGCGCCGTGGCTCAACACTCTCTCGACATTCTTCCCGTCACGGCAGGCTCGCGAGCTCGTGATCTGGGTTGTGCAAGGTGGAGAGCTTGCGCCTTGGGTGTGGATCGGCATCCTCGCTTGGACTGCCGTAATGCTCGTGCTTGCCCTGTTCTTGTTCCGTCGCGATGAGGGGCGACGGTTCAACTGAGGCGAAGGGGCGCGGCTACCGCGTTGGCGTAAGCCAGCGCCGCAGCATCCGCGTTACTCCTGGCAGTAGCACGTAGGTCATGACAGGCGTGAGGCAGAGCGTAGTGAGGAGAACCCGCGCGACGATCGGCAGCGTATCCCAGCCAGGCACCAACAGGGTGACGAAAACCGTGAAGAGAAGGTTGAGGGGAAAGAAGCCGAGCCAGATGGTCACGGCTTGTTTCCATCGCGGCGGCACAGCAGCAGCGGCGGGACCAGCATGTTCAACCGTGACTTCGGTTGGTTCATCGAACCAGCCCTCAATGCCGGTGTGGCGCTCACTGCGGTGCTGGCTCATGAACGGGCTGCCGCTCTGCAGCCACCACGCACGTTCGGGCGATTGTTCCCAGTGCAGGAGTGCTGCGTCATCCGCGAATCGGTAGAGCATGTGCCACGTGGTGCTGTCGGTGCCTGCGCGCACCCAACCGGAGCCGAGAAAGCCGGGGTAGGTGGTCGCGAGGTTAATGCCGGTCTGCATCCAGGCGGTTGCTTGGGCGATGCGCTCCGGGTCAACGGTGCGCTCAATGGAGACGGTGATGGGGGTGGTGTTCATAGCTCTCAGCGCACTCCTTTTCTGTTGTCCAGCAGGCAACAGTGACAGCCGGGGTGGGCTTCGCTCGCCCCAGTATAGGGCGGATGCGCTAGAGCAACGTGGAGTGCCTATTTGAGGGTAAGTTGAGGCAAGGTCGTGGCTTCGTCTGCCTTGCCCATAGCCTGCTAGTAGGATGCGAAACACTTTCACTACTGTGGTTAACCTGGGAGGAACGGATGCCGCACACCATCGCCATTATTGGTGCTGGGCCATCGGGGCTGGCTGCCGCCCGCGCCCTCGATAAAGCGGGCGTCCACTATGTCGGTTACGAGTCTGCTGGCGACGTTGGCGGCCTCTGGAATATCAATAACCCGCGCAGCTCGATGTACGAATCTGCGCACCTGATTTCCTCCCGCACCACGACGCAGTTTCGTGAGTTTCCGATGAACACAACGGCCGACTATCCCGGCCATCGCGAACTCAAACGCTACTTTCGCGCCTTTAGCGATCGCTATGACTTGGGGCAGAAATTTCGTTTTTCCACGACGGTTGAGCGTGTTGAGCCCGCCGATGGTGGCGGGTGGAATGTAACGACGAGCCCGACGGATGCCGATAGCGGAATGCCTCAAGACAGCGAGAGCGAGACCGAGCACTTCGACGGCGTGATCTTGGCCAACGGCACGCTGGCGCACCCCAGCATCCCGAGCTTTGATGGTGAATTTTCGGGGGAGATCATTCACTCGAGCAGGTACAAAAAGGCAACAGTGTTTGCGGGCAAGCGAGTGCTCGTAGTTGGGGCGGGCAACAGCGGTTGCGATATTGCGGTGGATGCCGTTCATCACGCTGACAGCATCGATTTAAGTGTGCGCCGGGGCTACTACTTCGTTCCGCGCTATTTGTTTGGCAAGCCTGCGGACACGCTCAACCAGGGGCGCCCGCTTCCGGCGCGGATAAAGCAGTTCATCGACACGAGAGTGTTGAGGGCTTTCACCGGCGATCCGGTCTCCTTCGGCTTTCCTGCGCCCGATTACCGCATTTATGAGTCGCATCCGATTGTGAATACTCTTGTGCTCGGTCACTTAGGGCAGGGCGATTTGCGTGTTGTATCCGCCCCTGAGCGTTTTGACGGCAATACGGTGCACTTCACAGATGGCACTCACGCTGACTACGACGTGATCGTGCTCGCAACGGGCTACACGCTCGACTACCCCTTCGTTGATCGCGAATACCTCAACTGGACAGGGATGGCGCCAACCCTGTACCTGAACATGTTTCCGCCGAGCTTCAACGGCCTCTACGTCATGGGCATGATCGAGGCCAGCGGCATCGGCTGGCAGGGTCGCTACGAGCAGGCCGAACTTTTGGCGGCATATCTTGCCGCGCAAGACGATGCTCCTCGTGCTGCCGCCCACTTCAGAGAGTCTGCCGAGCAACCGTGGCCAGACCTCACCGGTGGTTACAAGTATCTGGCGCTCGAGCGCATGTCGTATTACGTAAACAAAGATGCCTATCGACGCACTCTGCGAAAACTGCGCGAGACCCTCACCCGAAAGGCCAACTCATGACCATCGATGATGCGATGCTCAACTTCAGCCCGGCATCACTCATCGCTTTGAGCGTTGTGCTTGGCCTCATCATGTTCGGAATCGCGCTTGATACGAGCCTCGAAGACTTTCGGGCAGTGCTCAAAGCCCCACGAGCATTTGCGATCGCCTTGGTCGCACAACTCGTATTGCTCCCGGCAGTCACCTTCGCTCTGACGCTGCTGTTGCAGGTCGGTCCGTCGATCGCACTCGGGATGATTTTGGTCGCCTGCTGCCCGCCAGGAAACATCTCCCAAGTGCTCACTTATCGTGCGCGAGGCAACGTAGCACTTTCCGTATCTATGACGGCGGTCACCAATGTGGTCTACATCGTGATGCTGCCCGTGAATCTCTCGCTCTGGGGTGGCTGGCACCCAACAGCATCCACTATTTTGGAAAGCGTCAGCCTCAACGGATGGCAGATGCTGCTGGAGATCGTGTTGATCATCGGGCTGCCATTCGCGGTCGGGTTCGCCATCAAGAATCGTTGGCCAGCGTTTGCGAAAAAAGTGCAGCCCACGGTGAAGTGGGTGAGCCTCTTAGCTTTGCTCGGATTCATCATTGCGGCGCTCGCCGGTAACTTCCCGTTCTTCATCGCCTACGTCGGTGTTGTGCTGTTGGCCGTCTTCCTGCACGATGCTGTCGCGCTCGGCCTCGGCTATGCGAGCGCGAGACTCGGTGGCCTCGCCCTCTATGAGGCCAAGGCGGTGACCTTCGAAGTCGGGATCCGCAACGCCGGTCTCGGGCTAGGACTGGTATTTGCCTTCTTTGGTGGGCTCGGCGGCATGGCGGTCGTAGCGGGCTGGTGGGGCATTTGGGACATCATCGCGGGGCTCGCACTGGCCACATGGTGGGGACGCCGCAAGGCGAAGGGTGCCGGTGACAGTTCTGGACCAAATTCCGGTGTGCCCGCGAGTGGCACGGAGGCAGTCGCGTGACGCGGGTACTGGTTACGGGCGGCAGCGGATTCTTGGGCACCTCGGTAGTGGCAGGGCTGGTCGCATCCGACGCCATTGAGTGTGTGGTGAGTGCCGATATTCGTGTTCCGAGCCCCGGCGTGCGGTTGTCTGGCGTGCGGTACGAGCGCGTCGACGTGACGGATGCCGCCGAATTGCCCGAGCTGCTGCGCACGCACAAAATCGACACGGTTGTGCACCTCGCATCAATTGTGAATCCGGGCAGAGCAACCACCGTGACTCAGGAGTTCGCGGTAGACGTCGAAGGGTCGCGAGCGGTCTTTGCTGCCTGTGTCGAGGCTGGTGTTTCGCGCATCGTCGTGTCGTCGAGCGGTGCCACCTACGGCTATCACGCCGATAACCCTGAGTGGATTACTGAGATCGACCCGTTGCGAGGCAACGACGACTTTCCGTATAGCAAGCACAAGCGAATGGTCGAAGAGATGCTGGGCGAGTTGCGCGCGACGGCACCACAACTGAGCCAGACCATTTTTCGCATCGGCACAATCTTGGGTCCTGCAGTCGACAACCAAATCACGGCCCTGTGGGAGGGGCGGCGAGTGTTGAAGCTCGTCGGTTCTGACAGCCCCTTTGTGTTTATTTGGGTCGATGACGTCGTTGAAGTGATGGTGCGCGCGGCAACAGGCGGACCCGCTGGAATTTTCAATGTTGCAGGCGACGGCAAGATGACGATCAGCGAGATCGCTCAGGGACTCGGCAAGAAGCTCATCGTGCTGCCGCCGTGGGTATTCGCGGTCGCGCTCTGGGCAGGGCATGGGCTGCGCCTCACGCCACACAAACCGGCACAGGTCAAGTTTTTGCGTTATCGGCCAGTGCTCGACAACCGCGCACTTCGAGAGTCATTTGGCTACCGGCCCAGTAAGACTAGCCGTGAAGCGTTTGGCGCCTACCTTGAGGCGCGTGCTCTGCGCTCAAGTTAAATCGCTGGTGCTCAGATTCTCAATGCGTCGGCGCTCGGTGGCGTCCATAGGTATGGGGTGGTTGTGGTGAGCTCCACAAAGCCGCGACGATCCAGGATGGGGCTGCTCTCGTCGGAGGCGTCTACCTGCAGGTACGGAACTCCGCGTTGCTGTGCCCGTTGGGCTCGGGCTGCGCCGAGGGCACCGTAGATCCCTTTGCCACGCCACTCGGATGCTGTTGAGCCTCCCCAGAGTCCGGCGAAGTCGCTGCAGGGAGTGAACTCGATTCTGGCGCCGGATACGATACGGCCGTCGGCCTCAGCGACGAAGAGCACGGTGAGGTCAGGAGCTGAGGCGATTTGTGCTTCGAGTTCGTCGACGAACCAGGCGAAATCGGAGTGCCACACTTCAGAGAGCATGGCTGCCAGGCCGACAATGTCGTTGTGGTCGCGGGTCTCGCGGATCGTGATCTCGGCAGGTAGCGGGCGTGCACTCAGGAGGTCAGCGGTGTGGCCGACGAGCACCGCTTCTCGTTCTTGGGCGATAAACCCTGCAGATTCGAGTCGCTGGGGGATATCGGCGGGCACGTCATGGGCTCGCGTTTTCCATTCCACGGGTTCGTTACGGGCAGCAAAGAAGTCGCGGTGCTCGGCGATGAGGGCATCCAGTTCTCGGCCGCTCACGTCGAGGTGCTGCGCAGTTTCGATCATTCCCTCGCTGCGACCGGTTACTCGAAGCACGGAGTCTGTCAGCTCGAAATGAACTCCGACTGGCGGATGCTCGGGCACGATCAACCGCTGTTGGGCGTCGTAGAGCGCCAGCAGTTCGCTAGGGGAGATCATGCGATTCAGCATAGATCCGGATGCCGGTTCCGCGTCGCCAGCGCACGTCATCTGTATACAGTTCACTCAGAATTTGGCTTGATTTCTCTTGAATCGGGCCTAGACTGAAGATCTTGTATACAAAGCCATCTGCGGGTGAACCGCGAGGTGGTCAAGTAACCAGTTTCGGGAGGTGCGCATGGCAACACCAGTAAGAGCCAGCGATCGCGCCTACCAAGCCCTCCGTGACGACATCGTGGAGTGGCGACTCGCGCCAGGCACCATTCTGGGCGAGGTCGAACAGGCTGCGCGGCTCGGGGTGTCCCGCACCCCGCTGCGAGAAGCGCTATCTCGACTGATAACTGATGGGCTGGTGGCAAGCCAATCCGGTCGGGGACTGGTCGTCACTGACGTTTCTGTTGACAACATCCGCGAACTTTTTGATGTGCGCAAGGCGCTCGAAGTGAAGGCGATGCGCCTCGCGGCCCTGCATCACACCGGCAGTATTTTTGTCGATCTTGAGCGCGAATTCGATGAAGTGCCGGCATTACTCGCTCGCGACGACAGCGACCGCAGCGGCTACTTCGACCTCGTTCGCCGCTTCGATGCGGCCGTCGATGACGCGGTCGAAAACGACTACCTCACCGGCGCCCTCAACTCGCTGCGCACCCACCTGGTTCGTGTGCGTCGCCTTGCAAAAGACAATCCAGAGCGGTTGACTGCTGCCGCCCGCGAACACCTCCTTATCGTGCAGGCCATCGTCGCTCGCGATCCTGAACTTGCTGCCCATGCCACCCACGTTCATCTCCACCATGCGCTCACGAGCGCTTTAGTCACGGCCGCAGAATCTCCCCTGCGCGCCACCAATTGAAAGGCTCCACTGTGAAAGACCACGCCCTCCGCGTTTACCGCAGCGACGAGAATGTCGCTCGCGAAGATCAACTGGCCCACAAGATTGCGGCGATCGCTGCCGAACAGCTTGAGCCAACGGATGCCGTGACCGACATGGTCATCAACCGTGTGATTGACAATGCCGCTGTTGCTACCGCATCCCTCACGCGTGCGCCGGTGGTTGCTGCTCGCGCGCAATCCGAGCGCCACCCGTACACGCCCGGATCCACAGTGTTCGGCTCCGACGAGCGCGTCAGCCCGGAGTGGGCAGCCTGGGCTAACGGGGTTGCCGTGCGCGAGCTCGACTATCACGACACCTTCTTGGCCGCCGACTACTCACACCCCGGCGACAACATCCCGCCGATCTTGGCCGTCGCTCAGCACGCAGGTCGCACGGGTGCTGACTTACTGCGCGGTATCGTCACGGGGTACGAAATTCAGATTGACCTCGTGAAGGCGATCTGCCTGCACAAACACAAGATTGACCACGTTGCCCACCTCGGCCCGAGTGCGGCCGCCGGCATCGGAACCCTTCTCGGGCTCGACACCGAAACAATCTTCCAGGCCGTCGGCCAAGCACTTCACACGACAACCGCTACGCGCCAGTCGCGCAAGGGTGAGATCTCCACGTGGAAGGCCCACGCTCCCGCCTTCGCCGGCAAGATGGCCGTTGAAGCTGTTGACCGTGCCATGCGCGGCCAGACCAGCCCGACCCCAATTTACGAAGGCGAAGACGGCGTAATTGCGTGGATGCTCGACGGTCCTGACGCTCACTACGAGGTCCCGCTGCCCGAGCTGGGGGAGCCGCGCACCGCGATCCTCGACTCGTACACGAAGGAACACTCGGCCGAGTATCAGGCGCAAGCGTGGATCGACCTTGCCCGCAAGCTGGGGCGCGAGCATCCAGAACTTGTTGAAGAGAACATCAACCGCATCGTGTTGCACACGAGCCACCACACCCACTACGTGATCGGCTCGGGCGCCAACGATCCGCAGAAGTATGACCCCAATGCGAGTCGCGAAACCCTCGACCACTCCATTCCGTACATTTTCACGGTTGCCCTGCAAGACCAGGAGTGGCACCACGTCAACAGTTACGCCCCCGAACGTGCCAACCGCCAAGACACTGTCGAGCTGTGGAAGCGCGTCACCACTCAGGAAGACGCAGAGTGGACGCGTCGCTACCACTCGATCGATCCCGCTGAAAAAGCTTTCGGCGGTCGCGTAGAGATCGAAATGACCGACGGCAGCCGCATTGTCGAAGAGATTGCTGTTGCTGACGCGCATCCGCTCGGCGCCCGGCCGTTCGCCCGCGAGCAGTACGTCAACAAGTTCCGTACACTCGCGGATGGCGTACTCGCGAGCGACGAAATCGAGCGCTTCTTGGCTGCAGCCGAACGACTACCTGAACTGTCGGCATCCGAACTGGGAGAGCTGACCGTTCGCGGCAACTTCCCCGCCACCACCGCCAGAGGAATCTTCTAATGCTGTACGCCCAAACAGATCCAGCGACCAAGCGCGCCCAGTTCCGTGAGCGTCTCGCGAGCGGCGAACTGCTGCGCGTGCCGGGCGCCTTCAACCCGCTGAGTGCTCGCCTCATTCAAGACAAAGGCTTCGACGGCGTCTACATTTCGGGTGCCGTCATCAGCGCAGACCTCGGCCTGCCCGACATCGGCCTGACGACACTCACTGAGGTCGCCGGTCGTTCGCAACAGATTTCGCGGATGACCGACCTGCCAACCCTCGTCGACGCCGACACCGGTTTTGGCGAACCCATGAATGTCGCTCGCACCGTACAGACTCTCGAAGATGCGGGTGTCTCTGGCCTCCACATCGAGGATCAGGTCAACCCGAAGCGCTGCGGACACCTCGATGGCAAAGCCGTCGTCGACACCGACACCGCTGTGAAGCGCATCCGGGCGGCTGCTGATGCCCGGCGCGACCCTAACCTGCTGATCATGGCCCGCACCGACATCCGTGCCGTTGATGGTTTGGATGCTGCAATGGATCGGGCCAAGCAACTAGTTGATGCGGGTGCTGACGCGATCTTCCCCGAGGCGATGAAAGACCTCAGCGAGTTTGAGGCGATGCGTAAGGCAGTGGATGTTCCGATCCTCGCAAACATGACAGAGTTTGGTAAGAGCGAACTTTTCACGACAACGCAATTGAGCAATATCGGCGTAAACATTGTTATTTACCCCGTAACCCTGTTGCGTAGTGCAATGGGTGCTGCAGAGCGCACCCTCGATGCAATCAACGCCGACGGCACCCAGCAGTCTGTCGTGGCCGAAATGCAGACGAGGGCTCGCCTGTATGAACTGCTCGACTATGAGAGCTACAACTCGTTTGATTCGTCAGTGTTCAACTTCACGCTCGATGGCCATTACTAACTCAACTCGCACGACAACTCACGACCACCACTCACGACTTTGACTCGATACCACTACCGAGGAGCACCATGACTGACCTAACAGGAACCCCCGAAACCGAGATTCGTAAAGGTTTGGCCGGCGTTGTCGCCGACACGACCGCGATCTCGAAGGTGAACCCCGAGACCAATTCTCTGCTGTACCGCGGCTACCCCGTGCAAGAACTTGCCGAAAAGTGCACCTTTGAAGAGGTGGCCTACCTGCTGTGGCACGGTGAGCTGCCGACCGGTGAGCAGCTAGAGGAGTTCCAGAATGTCGAGCGTGCGCAGCGCCACCTCGACGCGCACACCAAGCGCGTCATTGACGAGTTGCCCCTCTCCGCGCATCCGATGGATGTCGTACGGACCGCCGTGAGCGTTATCGGTGCGGTGGATGAAACCCTCACCGACCCCGCGAGCATGATTGACGAAGAGCTCAACCTTCGGCGCTCCCTCACCCTGTTCGCCAAACTGCCGGCGATCATCGCCTACGACCAGCGTCGTCGTCGCGATCAGGCGCTTGTCGAACCGCGCGACGATCTCAGCTATTCGGCAAACTTCTTGCACATGACCTTCGGTGAGGTTCCTGACCTTGTCGTTGTGAGCGCATTCGATGTCTCGATGATTCTGTACGCCGAGCACTCGTTCAACGCCTCAACGTTTACCGGCCGTGTTGTTACCAGCACGCTCAGTGATCTTTACAGCGCAGTCACTGCGGCAATTGGTGCGCTCAAGGGTCAACTGCATGGTGGCGCGAACGAGGCTGTTATGCATGTCTTTGATGAGATCGGCACAGCAGAGAATGCTGAAGGCTGGCTTGAGAACGCGCTCGCGGAAAAGCGCAAAATCATGGGCTTCGGACACCGCGTCTACAAGAACGGCGACTCTCGCGTTCCCACGATGAAGGCCGCGCTCGACACCCTCATTGTTGAATACGACCGCCCAGACATGATTGAACTTTATGAGGCTCTCGAAACGGCGATGACAAGCCGCAAGAACATCAAGCCAAACCTCGACTATCCGAGCGGACCGGCCTACAACCTCATTGGGTTCGACACCGACATCTTCACTCCGCTGTTTGTGGCCAGCCGCATCACGGGCTGGACCGCTCACATCATGGAGCAGGCGGCATCGAATGCGCTCATCCGTCCACTCGCTGCGTACTCAGGGGTCGACGAGCGCCACGTTCGCTAGGAGCTTTACGGGCTGGGGTGGAATCGTCAGCGGCGAGTGGCAAGATGGGCAAATGACTGTTCCCCAGATTGAACTCAACGACGGTAATTCGATTCCCCAGCTCGGGTTCGGAGTCTTCAAAGTTGACCCCGAAGAGACCGAGCGCATCGTCACTGACGCGCTCGAAGTGGGCTACCGCCACCTCGATACCGCAATGATTTACGGCAACGAGGTTGGCGTCGGCAATGCGATCAAAGCATCAGGCGTCCCGCGCAACGAACTCTTCATCACGACCAAGCTGTGGAACAGCGACCAGGGCACAGGCTCCGCTCGCGACGCCATGGATCTCAGCCTCGAGAAGTTGGGCCTTGACTATGTGGATCTGTACCTCATCCATTGGCCTCGTCCTGACCTTGACCTCTACCTCGACACCTGGCTCACCATGGAGCAGCTGAAGGCCGAGGGTAAGACGCGCTCTATCGGTGTCAGCAACTTCCACCGCCCGCACCTCGACAAGATTCTTGCGGGCAGCGAAACGGTTCCTGCGGTTGACCAAATCGAGCTGCACCCCGCATTCGCCCAGCGCGACCTGCGTGCCTATGGTGCCGAACTAGGTATGCACATTGAGGCATGGGGGCCGCTCGGCCAAGGCAAGTACGACCTGTTCAGCGAGGCCGCACTGCAGACAGCGGCCGAAGCGCACGGTGTTTCGCCAGCCCAGGTTGCCATCCGTTGGCACCTGCAGAACGGCATCATCGTGTTCCCCAAGTCGAACTCGCGGCAACGTATGGCCGAGAACTTCGACGTCTTCGGCTTCGAACTCTCCGCAGGCGAGATGGCATCGATCGACGCCATCGACCGCGACCAGCGTGTCGGCACAAACCCCGAAGAGGCAACCTTCTAAGTAGAGTAGCTCGCACGTAGAAAGCCGGTATCCCCTCCCACCTAGGTGGGAGGGGATACCGCTTTCTACGACGATGACCAATAGCGACGAAGGCGAGAGAGCGTGGGCAACCCTGGTGTCTACCACAGCCCCACCGATGGGCTGGCGTTTGTGCCATTTGTTGGAGCGGTTCTGGCGTTCGCGGTCGTCGTTATCGCTGTGCTCTATTGGATGGCCGGCCCGGGTTTCAGGATCAAAGCCGCGCTAATCACGGCCATCGCAATTGTCCTTGGCGGGGCGAGTGTTCTCGGGCTTTCGGCCGCAGCCACCTCGTTCGAAGAACGAGATGCCGTCGCGTTCGCCGAGCACAGCGCGAAGGTTGCGGAGTGGGCAGAACACGAATATGACCTCACTCTCACTAGTGACGACGTCGCTGATCTAGTGCGGGGTCGCCCGGTTGCCGTTGAATTTGCCCGCGGGACGATAACCGTTCACCTCCGCCCCATTCCGGGAGGAGCCGGGGTTTATCTCGCAGGGCCAGAGGAGGCACCTATTCCCTAGAAAGATTCGTCGCGGATTCCGCTCACCTGTTCTCAGGGGCAGGCCCAGGGAGTAATTCGTCGAATCGCGTTAGCTCGCGGCGGGCGAATGTTCGAAGCTGACCGCTGCACCCGGCGGGGTATCCAGGAGCAACCCAGTTCCCGCAAATGCAGCCTCGAGGTCGGCGCGGGTTTCAGTGAAGTGTTCCCATCCTTCGGTGTGGAGGCCGACCACGTGGTGAACGCCCAAAATGCGGGCGGCTTCTGCGGCATCCGCTGACGTCAAGGTGAGAGGACCGTTGACGGCGGAGATGCGGGCGGCGCCCGCGAACAGCACGGCGATGTCGATGTCGGGGAAGCGGTTGGCGATCTGCTGCACGAGGGGGAGCGACGCGTTGTCACCGCTGACGTAGATGGTCGGCTCGCCCTCGGCTTGCAACACAAAACCGGTGACCGGGCCAACGAGAGCTTCAGCACCGGGAGGGCCGTGCAATGCAGGCACGGCGGTGACGGTGACCGCGCCGACTTCGTGGGACTCCCACGAGTCGAGACCAAGCACACCGCCGCCGAAGAGGTCAGAGCCTGCCTTCATCGTGCTGAGCGTGGTGACGCCGGTTGCGAGCAGTTCGAGACCCTCATAGTCGAGGTTGTCTTCGTGTTCGTGATGAGACAGCAGCACTAGATCAACAGGGCCGATCTCGGTGCGGCTCAGTGCAGGCCCCGCAGTCTTCGTGAGTGGCACACCGCCCTCGTCGGGGTAGAGTTGTGGCGCATCAAAAGTGGGGTCAGTCACGATGCGCAATCCCGCGTATTCGAGCAAAGCGGTAGGGCCGCCAATGTAGGTCACGGTCAACTTCGACATACCCTGAGACTATGTCTAATCGTCTGGGATCTGCTGCGAGTCCGTACCTGCGATCACACGCCACCAATCCGGTGGACTGGTGGGAGTGGTCTGCTGAAGCTTTTGCTGAAGCTGAACGCCGGGATGTGCCCGTGCTTGTCTCCATCGGCTACTCCACGTGCCACTGGTGTCACGTCATGGCGCGCGAATCCTTCAGCGACCCCGTGTTAGCCGCGTATCTCAACGAGCACTTCGTGGCGATCAAAGTCGATCGTGAAGAGCACGCCGAAGTGGACTCCACCTATCTGGCTGCGGCATCCGCCTTCACACGCAATCTGGGCTGGCCACTCAACGTGTTCGTCACGCCAGCGGGGCGAGCTTTCTTTGCTGGCACGTACTGGCCGCCGACCGCTGTGGGGCAGCATCCGGCCTTCAGGCAAGTGCTCGAATCAGTGACGGATGCGTGGCTCACCCGCCGCGAACAGGTCGAGATTAGCGGCACTGCCATCGCCGACGCACTCGCCCGCAGCCGTGCCGTCGAGAGCGAGCTTGTCGCCGACTTTACGCCTGTGATCGATGCGCTCGCCGCAGCCGAAGACCTCCAACATGGCGGATTCGGCGACGCCCCCAAGTTCCCGGTCACGCCGGTGCTGCGGTTCCTCCTCGATCGCGGGGCCCGCACCGCCGAACACTCGCCCGAGGCAGCCGGTCTCGCCGACCGCACACTCGCGGCGATGGCGGCATCCGCCCTGCGCGATTCGGTCGATGGTGGTTTCTTTCGCTACTCCACCCAGGCTGACTGGACCGACCCGCACTACGAACGCATGCTCTACGACAACGCCCAACTGCTCGCCGCCTACGCGCTTGCCGACTCGGTTGACACCGCGACGGGCATCGCAGAGTTCTTGCGCGACAGACTACTGCTGCCCTCGGGGGCGTTCGCTTCGGGCCTCGACTCCGAAAGCACCGTCGACGGTAAGCGTGTTGAAGGCTTCTACTATTCGCTGGATGCCGCAAGCCGCGCCCGCGTCGAAGCTCCGCCCCGCGACGACAAGATCCTCACCGGCTGGAACGGTCTTGTCATCGAAGCTCTCGCCCTCGCCGGCGCACGTCACGGCAACGCCGAGTGGATCGCACTCGCTCGCGGTGCCGCCGACTTCCTGCTCGCTGAGCATGTGGGTGCCGGGATCTCGACTGGCGAACCTGCGGGGGAGCGACTCGTGCGCACCTCCATCGACGGCGTCCTCTCCGATGCCGCAGCAACCCTCGAAGACAGCGGGATGCTCTCCCAAGGCCTACTCGAACTGTCTCTTGCGACGGGCGAGGTTCGCTACGCGCTCGCCGCCCGCGACCTCGTCGACGGCGTGCTCGCGGCCGGAGCCGCGGGCTCGGGAAGCTCACCCTTCGGCCTGCCCGGCGGCAGCGACTCCGTGCTCGCCGCGCAGGGTCTCTCGACCGAAGCCGACATCAGCGACGGCGCCCACCCCAGCGGACTCAGCGCCATGGCCACCGCAGCGCACACCCTCTTCGCCCTCACCGGCGATAGCCAGTACCGGGATGCCGCCCAAACGTCCATGAAGCTAGTCGGCCAACTTGCAGCCCAACAACCGATCTCGTTCGGCACAGCCCTCACCCTCATGTCGGAGCTCGGTGCACCCCTGCGCCAGCTCGTTGTCGTGACGGCGGATGGTGCCGAAGACTCAGGCGGGGCAGCGGGCGCAGGTGGCGGCGAGCTCACGAGTCTGGCCCGAAAGCTGCACCGCGCTGGAGGCATTGGTGTCGCAGTCTCGCAAGCTCAGGCTGAGGCTTTTGCGGCATCCGGTTTCGAACTGTTTGCGGCCCGCACCGCGACCGAGGGCGCGCCGACGGCGTACCTCTGCGAAGAGTTCGTGTGCCGCCTGCCGCTGACAGATGCGGCCGCACTGCGGGCGCTGCTGAGTGGGAACTAGCGTTCGTGGACGTCTCGCCGATGACCCAGCGTGACGACAACCACGAGTAGAACGTCATCCTGAATTGTGTACACGATGCGGTAGTCGCCGATGCGCACGCGGAAGCCGGGGCGCCCCTGAACCGCTTTCGCACCCGGAGGGCGAGGGTCTTGGCTCAGGAGGGCGATTGCGCCGCGGATGCGGTCGCGGTGCTGGTGGTCGACTCGTTTGAGGGCGCGCGCTGCGGCGGGTGTCACCTTGATACGGTAAGTCACTACCAGCCCAGATCGGCCTTGACCTGATCCCAAGGGATGTTAGGGCTCTCGTTGGCCATCGCTTCGTCAAAAGCGGCAACGTCTTCGGCATCTTCCAGTGCATCCATCATGCGTTCATATTGCTCTGGACTCACGATAACGGCCGCACGTTGTCCGCGGCGCTCGATAAAAACAGCTTCACGCTCAGAGGTGGCGATGACCTCGGAAAAGTTCTTGCGGGCATCCGCGATGCTGGTGGTCGACATGGCTCAATTGTACGTTTGAAATATCTAAATGTACATCAGTGTGTTGAGTCCGGCACCTAGGGGAGCCGAGCTACAGAATCCCGAGCGCCTGCCGCACGTGCACGTACTGCGTGAGGAAGGCGCGTTCGTCGAGACGTTTGCGGCGCATCCACGAGGTCACTTCGCTGTTACTTTTGCTGGCGTTGCAGGAGCCGCAGGCGGGCACGACATTACCGACGGTGTAGCTGCCACCGCGAGAGATCGGCTGGACGCAATCCTTCTGCAGCGCGGATTCGGTCGCGGTGCAATACGCGCAGCCACCCCACTCGCTCCTGAGCGATTCCCACTGCTCGGCGGTGAGATCGTTGTCGGCAGCCTCGACCCGGCGTTTGCGGCGTCGTGCAGCGCGCGCCCGTCGAGTCTGCACCACAGCCATACCGCTAAGTTAGTGCACCGCTGGTGCGCTACGGCGGCGACTGGCGTGGGCCGGGCAATGACCGCTGGCTAGCGCCCAGCCCGACGCGACGAGATAACCCCAGTGTCGAAGCCGAGCAAGTGCAGTCCACCGTGGAAGCGAGCGTGCTCCACTTTGAGGCAGCGGTCCATCACAACTGTGAGGCCCTGTGATTCGCCGTAGACGGCAGCATCCTGGTTCCAGATGCCGAGCTGTACCCAGACTGTCTTCGCGCCGATAGCAAGCACATCCTCGATGACGGCGGGGATGTCGCTGGCCTTACGGAACACATCAACAATGTCGGGAACTTCGGGCAGTGACGCAAGATCGGGGTAGGCCTTCTGGCCCAGAATGGTGTCGGCGTTGGGGTTCACAAAATACACGCGGTAGTCGGTCGACTGCAACAGATAGGTGCCGACGAAATAGCTGGAGCGTGACGGATTGGGGGAGGCCCCGACGATCGCGATTGATTTCGCCGTGCGCAGGATTGCGGCACGTTTCTTGGCATCTGGGCCCGCCCAGGTGCGTTGCGACTTCAGCAGCTTGGCAAGCGGCGAGCTGGCCGGCAGATCGCACGTGAGGCCGTTGCTGAGCTGGGTGGTCTGCACTTCTTCTGTCGACATCCTTAGCCCTTCACTGCGGTGGTCAGTGCCTGATCGAGATCGGCGATGATGTCTTCTGGATCTTCGATTCCCACGCTGATGCGCACGACGCCCGGCAGCACGCCCGCGTCGATGAGCTGCTGCTCGGAGAGCTGCGCATGCGTTGTCGAGGCGGGATGAATCACCAGCGTTTTCGCGTCACCGATGTTGGCGAGATGGCTGGCCAGCTCCACGCTCTCGATGAACTTCTGCCCGACCGGCCTGCCACCCTTCACTTCAAACGAGAACACCGAACCGGCACCCTTGGGCAGATACTTCTGGGCACGTTCGAAATGTGGATGCCCGGGGAGCCCGGCCCAGTACACGGTCTCGATGCGCGGGTCGGCCTCAAGCCATTCCGCGACGATGCGCGCATTGTCGACGTGCGCCTGCATCCGGAACGGAAGAGTCTCAACACCCGTCGCGAGCAACCATGCCGAATGCGGCGAGAGTGCTGGCCCGATGTCGCGAAGCTGCTCAGCGCGCAGCCGAGTGAGGAAGGCATACTCGCCGAAATTGCCACTCCAGTTGAGGCCGCCATAGCTCGGCACGGACTCGTCGAAGAGAGGGAAGCGGTCGGTGGCCCAGTCGAAACGGCCGCTCTCGACGACAACGCCACCGAGAGTTGTGCCGGCGCCGCCCAGAAACTTGGTTGCCGAGTGAGTGACGATATCCGCGCCCCACTCAATAGGCCGATTCAGGTACGGTGTCGCCACCGTCGAGTCGATGATGAGCGGCAGATTGTGGGCGTGAGCCACCTCAGCGAGGCCTTCAATGTCGGCAATCTCGCCGGAGGGGTTCGCGATAGTCTCCGCAAAGATCAGCTTCGTCTTGTCGGTGATCGCTGCCGCATAGTCGGCGGGATCGGAAGAGCGCACAAACGTGGTGTCGACGCCAAAACGGCGCAGCGTGACATCCAACTGGGTAATGGAGCCGCCATAAAGGTTGGCGCTCGAGACAATGTGATCGCCAGCACCCGCGAGGGCGGCGAAAGTGATGAACTGCGCGCTCAGCCCGCTGCCGGTAGCGACTGCACCGAGTCCGCCCTCGAGTGAGGCAACGCGTTCCTCGAAGCTTGCGACAGTGGGGTTAGCAAGCCGGGAGTAGATGTTGCCGTACTTCTGCAGAGCAAAGCGGGCAGCAGCATCCGCGGTATCATCAAAAACGTAGGCGCTCGTCTGATAGATCGGCAGGGCACGAGAACCCGTCGCCGCATCGGGGATGTTGCCCGCGTGAATCGCACGCGTGCGAAAACCATAGTTTCTGTCGGAGCTGCCCTGATCAGTCATGTCCTCAGGCTACAGAAACGGATGCCGTCGGCGAACTTTCGGCGTAACAGAACGCCACGAAAGGGCTGTGCTGGACCTGCTAGACCCAAGTCGGCAACCACCAGCGCAGGCGCAGCAGGTCGTAGTCGATGGTTTGGCCGGTCCAGAGCGGCCAGAAAAACACGCTTACGGCAATGGCCACGACAACAAACACTGCCACGACTCCGATGCCACTCGTGCGTCGATACCGGTCGTCGTCGGCTCTGCCAAGGATCACCCCGAGCGCGGCGACGAGCGCCAAAATCAGGTATGGCTCGAACACGATTGTGTAGAACTGGAAGACGGTGCGGTTCAGGTAGAGAACCCACGGCAGATACCCGGCAGCAACGCCCATCAGGATGAAACCGGTCTGCCACTGGCGATAGCGAACGAGACGGTACAGAAGATACAGAACAGCTGCGGTCGCCGCCCACCAAATTATGGGGTTGGCGATTCCAGAAATTGAGGCACCGCAGGCATCCGCAAGACAGCCGCCCTCGCCGCGGGCGAAGCTTTCGTAGAACATGCTTGTGGGGCGGACGAGCAGCAGCCAGGTCAGCGGATTGGCCTGATACGGATGGGGCCGGCTTTCCCCTACGTGATAGCTGTAGACGCTTGACTGAAAGTGCCACAGGCTTTGAATGTCGAGCGGAACCCAGCTGAGCGGTCCGGTGGAGGCGTTGCCGGCCTCTTCGGCCCAGTGTCGGTCGTAACCGTTGTCGCCGAGGAACCAGCCAGCCCACGTGCTGAGATACACCAGAAGCGCGATCGGCACGGTGAGCAGAAAACTGGCGGGAGCTTGCCTAAAAAGGGTCCCGGAGCCCCAGAACGCGATGCCTGCGCGGCGGCGAGCGAGCGCATCCACCACGAGGCTATAGACGGCGAAGGCCGCCAAGAAGTAGAGACCGCTCCATTTGACGGCGGCTGCTGCGCCGAACGCGACGGCGGCCAGCATGAGCCATGGCCGCCACCACAGAGCGGGGCCCCACTCGGTGGTTGCTCCGCGCGCGCCCCGTCTGCTGATCCACAGCGCGAGCCGGGTGGCAGAGTGTTCGCGATCGAGCAGCATCGCCCCAACGCCAAGCAGAGCGAAGATCATCACAAAATTGTCGAGCAACGCCACCCGACTCATCACGATCGCGTTGCCGTCGATCGCCATCAGCAGACCGGCAAGAGTGGCCAGCAGCGTGGAACCAAACAGTTTCTTGGCAATCAGCATCAATACGACGACCGCAAGAATGCCCACGATCGCAGTTACGATTCGCCAACCGAATGGGTCTTCGCCGCCCGAGGGGAGCATGCCCAAGCCGATCAGCCACTTGCCGAGCGGAGGGTGCACAGCAAAAGCGGCATCGGTCAAGAAAATGTTGGTGTGACCACCGTTGAACAGCGCATCCGCTTCCGCAGGCCACTGAGCCTCATAGCCAAGGTTCACGAGGGTCCACGAGTCCTTCACATAGAAGGTCTCGTCGAAAACAAGCGACGACGGATGCGCAAGGCCAGCCAATCGTGTGAATGCCGCGATCAGCACCACAATCACCGGCCCAGCCCATCCGAGTAGCCGCTGAGTGAGCGGACTGCGCGTCGCCCACCACAGGTCAAGACGCGAACCCTCAGTGTCAGCACGAGCGCCGACGGTGTCGGGAGAAGACGAGGTGCTGACGCTGTTCTCGTCATTCGGATCTTTTGACGGCGGAGTGCTCGACAGCAGGGCGTCGAACTCGCGCTGGGTCGTCTTGCTCACCCCGCAATGCTACTCAGCACCAGCGCTTCTCGGTGAAAGCAACGGCAGAGTTGTTCCCACTGGTCTGTGGGGGAGTAGGTCAGGAGACCACAGGGTGCCCCAGTGAAGTTAGGGCGCCGGTACCAACAAGACCTGTCGAAGCAGCGATCCGCCGGGCTCGACCCTGAACGACACCACAATGTTTGCCGGGCCAGTCTGGGTCAATCGCGACACTAGGATGAACTCTTTTGCTTCGCCGGGATTGAGCGAGCCTGGCTCTGCGGCAACGGTCGTGAGTCGTTTCTTGTCCAGAGCGGTAAGCCCCGCGACGTCGTCAATGATGCACGTAGCGGGTCCCTCATTGACGATTTGCCAATGCTCGCCCGAGTCGTGGCGGATCGTGAGTCGTGCACCATTCGTTTCGTCGCGGCTGGCTCGGAGGGACGGGGGTGCGTCCTGTTCGTCGGTCGCGGCGATCAGGGTGGCGCGTTCCTGGGTGTCTTTCGAGCGACGGTTGTTTACCAGCGTGAGCCAGCCGAATACTGCGGCAACAAACACGGCGAGTACGGCAGCGGCGGCACTGACCCATTGCGCGCCCAAGGACCATGCCTCATAGAGGCTTACGTCAGTGGCGAGACCCGCATTCACAGGCTCAGACTACCGCGCACACCCACAGGACACGGGGCAACTTGTGCCCCAACTCGAGATACTCAGTGCTACAGCGGGGTCTCTTCCGGCAGTAGCGCGTTCGGCCCGGCGCCGGGTTCGCCCGGTATTCGGGATGCCGCGCGCACGGCCCCAATGGATGCCGCGATTACGAGTGCGATTCCGAAGCCTTGCACCAGGGTGATGGTTTGTCCGAGCACGAAGAATCCGGCGCCGGTTGCGATTGCGGGGGCGAGTGCCATCAGCACGGAAAACGCGGAAGCGGAAATGCGACGCAGTGCGATCAGCTCAAGGGCGTAAGGAATGGCGGAGGAACAGATCGCGACGGCGAGGCCGCGCACCAGAATCGAGGGCTCAAGAAGGGTGCTTCCGGCCTGCGCGATTCCGAAGGGCAGGCTGATGATCGCTCCGATTGCCATGGCGATGGCAAGACCATCCAATCCAGCAAAGACTTGCCCGGTTTTACGGGAAGCCAGGATGTAGCCGGCCCACGACACCGCAGCGGCGAGCGCAAAAGCGACTCCGACAGGGTCGAGGGCGCCGATGCTGCCGAGGCTGAGGAGCGCGACTCCGGCGAAAGCGAGCACCGCCCATAGCCAGGCGCTCGCACGCCGGGCGACAATGACAGAAAGCACGAGTGGACCGAGCACTTCGATCGTCACGGTTGCACCGAGGTCAACGCGCGAGAGAGCTTCATAAAAAAGGAGGTTCATGCCGCCGAGCGATACGCCAAACGTCACGGCCATCGCCCAGGCGCGCAACGAGATGGCGCGCAGGTTGGGCCGTGCGATGGCCAGCAGGATTGCGGCCGAGAAAACGAGCCGCAGCGACACCATTCCGCCTGGGCCAACCTCGGGAAAGAGTAAGACCGCTACCGACGCTCCGACATCTTGAAATATGAGCCCCAACACCACGAGCATGACCGCACCTAATGGTGTGCCCCTCAAGGGTGGCGGAGTCGACATAGTGCAACACTACGACCTCGACGGGGGCGTCAAGCGCGCGAGTGGCTTGCGCACAACACATCCAGGGCACGGGTGGGAGAATGAGCGAGTGATCATCCTTGCGGCGACCCCTATCGGCAACCTTGGCGACGCGTCTCGGCGCCTCATCGAGGCTCTGACAAACGCTGAGGTGATCGCCAGCGAAGACACCAGAACAACCATCCATCTCATGCGCGCACTCGGCATCGACAATCGGCCACGACTGATCCCGTTACACGAACACAACGAGTCAGAAAAGGCCGCCGAGATTGTCGAGCTGGCCCGCGATGCTGACGTTCTCGTGCTCAGCGATGCCGGGATGCCCGCCATTAGCGACCCCGGATTCCCTCTCGTTTCGGCGGCCGCCGCCGCCGGAGTAACCGTCACTGCTCTGCCAGGACCGAGTGCGGTTCTCACCGCGCTCGCCGTCTCGGGGCTCCCCACCGACCGCTTCAGTTTCGAAGGCTTCTTGCCGCGCAAGGGCCGTGTTGCCTACTTCCGTGGCCTCGCTCGCGAAGAACGCACGATGGTGTTCTTTGAAAGCCCCAATCGCTTGCCCGCGGCACTCGCTGACTTGGCCACCGCGCTTGGCGACGACCGCCGCGCTGTTGTCTGCCGTGAACTCACCAAAATGTACGAAGAAGTTGCGCGTGGCACGGCGGCCGAGCTCGCCGCCAAGTTCAAAGACGGCGCTCGAGGCGAAATTTGCCTCGTCGTTGAGGGCGCTCCGCCCGCTACATCCGACCTTCCGACAGCCGTTACCTATGTGCTCGCCCTTGTTGCTGATGGCGCCAGACTCAAAGAGGCGTCAACTGAGGTTGCCGAGCAGACCGGGCTGAGAAAGCGCGAACTCTACGAAGCAGCGCTGCGCTCGAAAAAATAGGCCGCAAACGACGATCGCCCGAGCCGCAACCCGTTCCCGCAAACATGCTGCGAGAGGGGACGACTCGGGCGATGGCGCCTACCGGTGGTGGAGGCCTACGCGACGCTCAATCCTTAAGCGGCGACCGGAACCTTTGCGGCTTCCGGAACAGCTACGCCATTGCCTCGAACGGTGAAGCGCTTGAGTCCGACAACAATCAGCGCTGTAACGACGGTTCCCGCAAGGATTGCCAACAGGAACATCGGGAACGGGTTGATCGCAAAGAACACGAAGATTCCGCCGTGAGGTGCCTGCGAGGTGACGCCAGCAGCCATGATGATTCCGCCGGTAACCGCGCTACCGATTGCGCTGGCCGGGATCACACGCAGCGGGTCAGCGGCAGCGAACGGAATGGCACCCTCAGAGATGAACGATGCGCCGAGCAACCAGGCTGCCTTGCCGTTCTCCTTCTCTACGGGCGAGAAGAGACGGCGAGCCAAAACGGTTGATGCCAAAGCCATCGCGAGCGGTGCAACCATTCCTGATGCCATAACAGCGGCCATGATCATCCATGGTCCCTGGTTGTCGATCGCACCGGCACCAAGACCAGCAACGGCGAACGAGTAGGCAACCTTGTTGACAGGGCCACCGAGGTCGAAGCCCATCATGGCTCCGAGGATGAGACCGAGTACGACGGCGGATGCTCCGTTGAGCCCGTTGAGGAAGTCGTTCAGTGCAACAGTCAGCGACGCAATCGGTCCGCCGAGGATGAGCACCATGAGACCGGAAGCGAAGATCGATGCCAGCAGCGGAATAACCACAACAGGCATAAGACCACGGAACCAGCTTGGTGTGCTCAGCGATCCCAACCAGTGTGCTGCGACACCGGCGAGCAGTCCGCCGGCGATACCGCCGAGGAATCCTGCGCCCATGAGGCCAGCAACGGCGCCAGCAGTGAAACCGGGAGCGATGCCTGGTCGGTCAGCAATTGCGTAGGCGATGTAACCGGAAAGCGCAGGAACGAGGAAGCCCATCGAGGCTGCACCGATCTTGAACGCAGCCGCACCGAGATAGGCGGCGAGTCCGCCTTCTGGCAGGTTCCAGAGGCTGTTCTGCACGATGATGTCGCTCGCGGTGTCGGTGATGAGGTATCCACCGAGCAGGAAGCCGAGTGCGATCAGCAGACCGCCACCGGCAACGAAGGGAATCATGTAGCTGACACCGGTGAGCAGCGCACGCTTCACGGTCTGGCCGAAGTGCTCGTCCACGGTGCTGGTGCTTTCGCCGGTAGCACCGGCCGGTACGCGTGGTGCGTTCGGGTTGTTTGCGGCGGCGAGTGCTTCGGCGATCATCTCGTCTGGAGCATCGATACCCCGCTTCACTGGCGACTGCACAAGCGGCTTGCCTGCGAAGCGACCCTTATCGCGAACATCCACATCGACGGCAAAGATGACGGCGGATGCCGCAGCGATGACGGCGGGATCGAGCGGCTTTGCACCGGACGAACCCTGAGTCTCAACGTGGATGTCCACGCCAGCGCGTTCACCAGCAGCGACGAGTGAATCGGCCGCCATGTAGGTGTGCGCAATTCCGGTGGGGCAGGCGGTTACGGCAACGATGCTCGGTCGGGGAGCCCCGCCGGCGTGCTTGGCACCAGCGCTTGCGGTGGCAGCGGAAGCAGCGGCGGTAGTGGTTTCGTCCTCCGGAGCGATTGCCTGCTCAACGAGCGCGACGATCTTTTCCCGGCTGCCGGCGGCGCGAAGGTCGGCCACAAATTCTGGCCGCACGAGCGAGCGGGCCAGAGCGGAGAGCAGCGCGAGGTGTTCCTGATTGGCGCCAGCGGGTGCAGCGATCAAGAAGATGAGGTCGGCCGGAGCATCCGTGGCACCGAAGTCAACGGCGGGCGCTAGGCGCGCCATCACCAGAGTCGGCTCGGTGACGGATTCTGAACGGCAATGAGGGATAGCGATTCCGCCGGGTACGCCAGTATCGGTCTTCTGTTCGCGGGCCCAGGCGTCGTCGAATAGTGATTCCGCGTCGCTGGCGCGGCCCTGCGCAGCAACAAGGTTTGTTAGTGCTCGGATGACATCTTCGCGGTTGGTGCCGAGATCGACATCCAACAACACGAGGTCGGGGGTTATGAGTTGCGACATTGCTTTCTCCTTGGATTCAGCAGCAGTGATGCTGAGGTTTAGTGGTCGCCCGGCTTGCTGAGCAAATGCACCTCAGCAAAGTCGGGGTGGGTCTGGTTGGGGGTTGGCATGGTGCTTCCGGGCAGGGATGCGGCAGCAGCGCCGTGGGCGACGGCCTGCGCGAGGCGCCGCTCGGGTGCTGCACCGCGTTGGTGGGCGAGAAGGTAGCCAGCGAGGGATGCATCTCCAGCACCGACGGTGCTCTTTGCCGACACGGGGGGCATCGTGGCGCGCCACGTTTCATCGGCGGTCACGAGGAGTGCGCCGCGGGATCCAAGGGTGGCCAGTACGGTCTGGCACCCCTTCAATACGAGAGTGAGGGCGGCAGCAGCCGCGGCATCCGGATCGTCTTCAAAAGTGTCAGGCAGTCCGGTCAACTCGGCGAGCTCCTCCGCGTTGGGCTTGATCAGGTCAATACCGATGCCCGACTGGATGAGCGCTTGCATTGGCGCGCCTGATGAGTCGACGGCGATGCGGGGG
>Ga0307486_1000491_pt1 | contig 36348 bp, 30 predicted proteins | sample CBIW02metaG_FD_203663 | JGI IMG/M metagenome (GOLD analysis project Ga0307486, IMG submission 203663) | Sea-ice brine microbial communities from Beaufort Sea near Barrow, Alaska, United States - CBIW 0.2 | ecosystem: Environmental > Aquatic > Marine > Coastal | place: USA: Alaska | collected... | reverse complement strand
AGAGCCCACGCCGCACTCAGTTCGCGGCGGGCCAGCGGAGTTTTGTGCAGGTTGGCCAGGCCGGGCAATGCGGCCTCAATGAGCTCATACTGGGCGGCAGGCGACGATGAAACGATGCCCTCCACGTTGCACTCGGCTGGCGCCGTGGCGATGAGCGCCCGAGTGAGTTCTTCGGTGTAACGCCCGACGCCACCGGGAACCGGAGCGATCATCTGGTCAACGACTACCCGCAAAGTGATCATGCGCTCTCGAAAACTCCTGCGGCGTAGGCGGCAGCCTGGGCTTCGTGCCAGCGGCGCATCGGTGCGAGGCCGGCGGCAGCCCAGCGGGCGTGCCCGAGAACCGAATAGGCCGGTCGCGGCGCTGGCAATACGAATGCTGAGCTGTCGGTGGGCACTATGCGCTCGGGGTCGAGCCCGGCCAGTGCGAACGCGTCGCGGGCCTGGTCAAACTTTGATCCGCTACCCGAGTTGGTGCCGTGGTAGATGCCGACCGGCGCGTTTGCGTCAAGTAGCCGCATAATCTGCGCGGCGAGATCCACCGTCCAAGTGGGCTGACCGACCTGGTCCGTGACCACGCTGAGCGTATCGCGAGCGGTGGCTGCTTTCAGCATGGTTTTGGCGAAGTTCGGCCCGTTCTTGCCGTACAACCACGCCGTGCGCACTATGTAGCTGCGCTCCCCGTTCTCGGCCAGCACGAAATCTTCACCGGCAGCCTTGGTGCGGCCGTAGGCCGAGATGGGACTGTGCGTGGTGTCTTCGGCGTAGGGCGTGGTGGCGCTGCCATCAAAAACGTAGTCCGTCGAGATCTGCACGAGTTTGGCATTCAGAGCGGATGCCGCTATCGCCAGGTTACGCGGCCCCACCGCGTTCACGGCGTAGGCGGCGTCTTCGTTCGTTTCGGCGTCATCCACTTTGGTATAAGCCGCAGCGTTGATAACGACGTCGTGACCGGCGACCGCCGCTTTCACGGCGTCAAGGTCGGTTACGTCGAGGTCGCTGCGGCCAAGCGCCGTCACGTCCCGGCCGACCAGGGCCGTCTGCAGGTCGAGCCCCAGCATGCCCCTCGCGCCGGTTAGTAGATAACGAGTCATTAGCTCAGCGCCGCACGGGCCTTGAGCGGTTCCCACCACTGGCGGTTGTCGCGGTACCACTGCACGACGTCGGCCAGGCCCTGCTCAAACGAAACCTCGGGGGCGTAGCCGAGCTCGGCCTGAATCTTTGAGATGTCTACGGAGTAGCGCAGGTCGTGGCCGAGGCGGTCGGCGACGCGGTCAACATACGACCAGTCCTTGCCGGTCGAGTCCAGCAGCATCTGGGTGAGCTCTTTGTTGGTGAGCTCGGTGCCACCACCAATATTGTAAATTTCACCGGCGCGGCCACTCACCAGCACCATAGCGATCGCACGAGTGTGGTCATCCACGTGCAGCCAGTCGCGAATATTGTTGCCCTCGCCGTAGAGGGGAACATGCAGGTCGTCGATCAGGTTGCTCACAAAGAGCGGAATGACCTTTTCGGGAAAATGGTAGGGGCCATAGTTGTTGCTGCAGCGCGTGATCGACACGTTGAGGCCGTGGGTACGGTGGTAGCTGCGGGCCAGCAGGTCGCTGCCCGCCTTCGAGGCTGAGTAGGGGGAGTTCGGCTCAAGGGCGCGTTCCTCGTTCCAGGAGCCTTCAGCAATCGAGCCGTAGACCTCGTCGGTGGAGACGTGCACAAAGCGGGCCAGGTTGTGGCGAAGCGCCGCGTCGAGCAGCTGCTGGGTGCCTAGCACGTTGGTCTCGACGAAGATCGTCGAGTCCATCACGGAGCGGTCGACGTGGGATTCGGCGGCGAAGTGCACCACCGCGTCGAGCGAAGGAAACAGCGTGTCGAGCAGCGCGCGGTCGCGGATGTCGCCGTGCACGAAGGAATAGCGCGGGGAATCGGCGATCGGTGCGAGGTTCTCGAGGTTGCCCGAGTAGGTCAATGCGTCGAGCACGACAACCTCGGCGCCTTCCAGGCCCGGGTACTTGTCTTCAATCGTGCGTCGCACAAAGTTGGAGCCGATAAAACCGGCGCCGCCGGTGACGAGGATCTTCATAGTGTGTCGTGACCTGTCTGTAGACGAAAGAGCAGGGCTTACTCTAGCGGTTGTCTCTCATCGGCACATACGAGCCACCCTTGAGCGGCCTCACGGCGTCGTTAGGAATCGAAAACGGATCTTTAGATGCATGCTCAAGGTGAGCGTCAGAGAACGTAGTATGAGTATGGTGATTTCCGGCCGTTCAGGTGCGGGATGGGGGCTCTAAGAGCTATGAACAAGCAGGGACGTAACTATGCGCTGGTCGATGAAACTACTTCGAGTGGCGCTCGCCGCAACGATGCTCGGAGCGCTGTTCGTGGCCGTGCAGCCGGCTCCTGCGGCCGAGGCTGTCACCGGTGCAGACTTCAACCCCGGTTACATGATCAGCGACGCGAATTTCTACAGGGCAGACGCTATGTCGGAGAGTGAAATTCAGAACTTTCTGAATGCCAAAATCGGCACCTGCCTCAACGCAAATTGCCTCAACGTCTACCGGATGAGCACGCCGTCGATCGCGGCAGAGACCTACTGTAAGGCGTACTCTGGCGCCGCCAACGAGACTGCTGCCGCAATCATTTTCAAAGTGCAGGCAGCTTGCAAGATCAGTGCCAAGGTAATTCTTGTTACGCTCCAGAAGGAGCAGGGGTTAGTAACGCGAACGTCACCTTCCGATGGCATCCTGCGCAAGGCAATGGGGATGGGCTGCCCGGATACCTCTGTCTGCGACTCGCAGTACTACGGTTTCTTCAATCAGGTCTATTCGGCCTCCAAGCAGTTCAACCGTTACGGTAACGGCAGTTTTACGACGCGCTTCCAGCCCGGCCAGGTCACCAACATCCAGTGGAGCCCGAACGCGGCTTGCGGATCCAGCCCGGTCCTGGTGAAGAACCGCGCGACGATGGCGCTGTATTACTACACGCCGTATCAGCCGAACGGTGCCGCCTTGGCTAATCTTGGCGGCGCCGGTGACGGCTGCTCTTCGTATGGAAATCGTAACTTCTGGGTCTACTACAATAGCTTTTTCGGTAGCCCGAATGGCGACCCCATGGGTAAACTGCAGGCCGTCACGGGCGCGAACAACACAGTGACCGTAACAGGGTGGGCGGTTGACCCCGACGTTGCTTCCTCCCCGGTCACCGTGCGCGTCTATGGTGCCGGCTGGAGTCAGTACGTCACCGCTAACACCCCCAGCGCCGACGCGAACGCCGCGTTCTCGGGCGCGGGTGCGAACCATGGTTTCGCGGTACAGTTCTTCACTTCGGTCGGACAGCAGAACGTCTGTGTTGACGTCGCGAACCAGGGCCAGGGCTCCCACATCGCTCTCGGCTGTATCGCGGTAACCGTTCCGTCGAGCATCGCGGTCGCTCGAACCGCCGGCGCTGACCGTTATGACACGGCGGCGACTATTTCGCGGACCCATTACGCGCCTGGCGTTCCCGTTGCCTATATCGCCTCCGGCGAGAACTTCCCCGACGCTCTGAGCGTCGTCCCCGCCGCTGCCGCAGCAGGTTCCCCCGTGCTTCTCGTAAATGGCGCCACGATTCCGCAAGTCGTGGCGACCGAAATTGCGCGGTTGAAACCGCAAAAGGTCGTCATCGTCGGAGGCACTCAGGCAGTCTCTGACTCCGCTGCCACTGCGCTGCAGTCAATATCCGGAGTGCCGGTTACCCGCCTTGGTGGAATTGACAGATGGGACACCTCGCTGAAGATCGGCGAGGTCCTGGGTGCCGCGCGCTCGGGCACGGCGTACGTCGTTACCGGAAATAACTTTCCGGATGCGCTGTCTGCCGCGTCGGCGGCGGGTTCGCAGGACAGTCCTGTGCTGCTCCTTGACGGTCGTGCCAAGGGAATTCCGGCCAATTTTGCGAACGCCCTAAAAAAGTGGGGTGTCAACCGATTGGTGCTCGTCGGTGGTGCTGAGGCAATTTCCGCATCGCTGCAGCAGCAGCTGACGGCGATCCAGGGAATTACCACGGTGGAGCGGATTCAAGGGCCTGACCGATTCGCGACATCCGTCGCGGTCAACGTCGCAACATACGGCGCTGCGACTCAGGGCTTTCTCGCGAACGCTTACACGTTTCCTGACGGTCTGACCGGTGGCGCGCTCGCGGGGAGGGAATCTGCTCCGCTCTACCTCGCACAGCCGCAATGCGTGAGCCGGGAGGTTCTCGCTCAAATGCAGAAGTCCGGCACGACGACGGCCACTCTCTTCGGCGGCACGGTGGCATTGGGTGCCCCGATCTCGACCTTGACGCCCTGTTATTAAGAACTTGTGGCGCGCAGTCCGATCGCAACTTCGACGGTCTCCGTCGGTTGTTAGACTTCGCTAGTGCAAATTCGCGAGCTCTCCATCCCCGATTCCTACGAGATCACCCCGAAGCAGTTCGGGGACGACCGGGGAGTATTCCTCGAGTGGTACCGGTTTGATCACCTCGAAGCGAAGCTCGGGCACAAACTCGAGCTCGCTCAGGCGAACACATCAGTGTCTAAGCGCGGCTCGGTGCGCGGCATCCACTTCGCGGATGTTCCACCGAGCCAGGCCAAATACGTCACCGCCGTGCACGGGGCCGTTCTCGACTACATCATCGACATTCGCGTGGGTTCGCCCACGTTCGGCCAGTGGGACAGCGTGCTCCTCGACGACCAGGACCGGCGTGCAGTTTATATCGCCGAGGGACTCGGACACTGCTTCGTGGCACTGACCGACAACGCTACCGTCAGCTATCTCGTGAACAGCACGTTCAGCCCGGGTCGCGAGCACGGTATTAACCCGCTCGACCCCCAGATCGGACTTGTGTTCCCGCCCGAAGCCGGCGAGCTCCTGCTGTCTCCCAAAGACACCGAGGCGCCGAGCCTCGCCGAAGCCGCCGACAGTGGCCTCCTCCCCACCTGGGAAGCTGCCCGCACTTACTACAACACCCTAAACGCAAGGAGCTAATTATGCGCGGAATCATTCTCGCCGGCGGCTCGGGTACGCGGTTGTGGCCTATTACCAAGGGCATCTCGAAGCAGCTCATGCCGATCTACGACAAGCCCATGATCTACTACCCCTTATCGACGCTTATGATGGCAGATATCAAAGAGATTCTGATCATCACAACGCCGGAGTACAACGAGCAATTCCGTGCTCTGCTCGGGGACGGTTCCGACCTCGGTATCCGCATTGAGTACGCCGTACAGCCCTCACCCGACGGTCTGGCGCAGGCATTCATCATCGGTGAGGACTTCATTGGAGACGAAAGCGTGGCTCTCGTGCTCGGTGACAACATCTTCCACGGGGCCGGACTCGGTTCCGCCTTGCGTGGCAACGCAGAGATCGAGGGCGCCCGCATCTTTGCTTATCACGTAAGCAACCCAACGTCTTATGGCGTCGTCGAATTCGATGAAACCATGACGGCCATTTCCATCGAGGAAAAACCGTCCAAGCCTAAGAGTAACTACGCTGTGCCTGGACTGTATTTCTACGACAACTCCGTAGTTGAGATCGCTAAGACTATCGAACCCAGCGCTCGCGGAGAGCTCGAAATCAGCACTATTAACGAGCGCTACCTCGAGCGCGGCACCCTGCACGTGCAGGTGCTGGATCGCGGCACCGCCTGGCTCGACACCGGAACATTCGAGTCCATGATGCAGGCCTCCGAGTACGTGCGTGTGATCGAAGACCGCCAGGGATTCAAGGTCGGCTGCATCGAGGAGATCGCCTGGCGTGCCGGGTGGATCACTGAGGCGCAGCTTGCTGTGCTCGCCGCGCCGCTCTTGAAAAGTGGGTACGGCCGTTACCTGAGCAGCCTGCACGGCGCGGAATAACATGACGGTGCCCACGCAGCACGTTCGGACGTCGGTCTCCGAGCGTGGAAAACGCCCGGAGCTCAACCTCCGTGCTCGTGTGATGAAATGGATTCGCACGGCTTGGGTACCCATAATCCTCGTGTGTGTTGCCACCGTCAGCGGCGGAATTGTCACTGCCAACCATTCTGACCAGCTAGCGCCCTTCGACGAGTGGGTCTACTACGACTACGTGCTCAAGGTCCCGACGCAAGGAATCGTGCGTACCGGCGAATATATCGGCCACGACGCGCTCGAGGCGATGGCCTGCGATGGCGATTCTTTCGGACCGCGCGGCGAGGCGTGCGACAATGTGCAGGACATCCACGCGAACTATCCCCAACAGGGTAAGACATCCGCTGACCTCTACACGCCGCTCTATTTCGGCATCACCTGGGCGCTGGGTAAGGCCGTCCAATTCGCTACCGGCGCCGAGTTCCTGACCGCCGCACGTGCCACCGGAATCTTCTGGCTCGTTGGCGGGCTGCTCGTGTTCTACAAGCTGCTCGAGCTCTTGAAGGTGAAGCGAGTTGTATCGCTCGGGCTTGGCCTGGCCATCATTGGTGCGCCGACGACATTCTGGGCCAATACCTACATTTCAACGGATGCGCCGGTATTCCTCATCGGAAGCGCGCTCCTGCTCGCCGGCGTCGGAGCGGTGATGGGCAGGACATCGCCCTGGTGGCTGGTCCCGATCGCAATCGTGGGAATCCTGTTTAAGGTCACGACGGTGCTGGCACTGGGCCTTGTCGCCCTCTTCATCGTCTTGTTCCTTCTGGCATCACGCAAAACCCTCGAGCGAATACGCACCATCCACCTGCTGTCGGCTACTGTTGCGGCCGTTGCGGGTGCTCTGGTGGCCCAGGTGGGCTGGCTCGTGCTCCGATCACGACTCGCGGTTGCGCCGGGCCCCGATCAGGGCCTGGCGACGGATTTCCAGTGGCGGGATATCGTTGGGCAGCTGTCGCTGTTCCTCAACCCCGGTGCCCTCGGCGGTGGGTACGACCCACTCCTTCGACTCCCCGCAATCCTCGGCCAGCCGCTCGTGCTGCTAACTGTCGCTGGCGTCGTCGCTTTCGCGTGTATGAAGCACGCGGGCGCTCTGGACAGATCGCTGGCCATTGCCACAATGGTGGCCGCAACGGTGTTTGCACCGCTCCTCGCGGTGTCGATGTATTTCGTGCTTGGCGACGTATTTCCGGTGATTGCGCGGTATGCGATGGCACTCCTGCCCGCGTTCTTTGTCGCCGCATCGGTGGTTGTGAAAAACGTTGCCGCGCAGTGGATCGTGGTCGCCTACGGCGGCATTCTGGTCGTCACGGTCACAACCTGCGCCGTGGTTTTCGGCTAAAAAGGTCAGCGCGCTTTGGTCGACAGGCGTGTTCTCATTAGGTAGTCGCGAAACTCGTTTTTCAGGTCGGCCATCAGTATGAACTGGTTGCTTTCGTGAAGAACGAAGGTGATGTCCACTTCGGCCTTGCGCACCGCCCAGCCGCGGCTCTTGGCGTACGAGCACATCCACTGGTCTTCGAGAAAACCAAAGCGCTGCGGAAGCCTCGTGAAGAACGTGCGATCGCGAACGATCTCAATGTCACAGATCGAGCCTCCCGTGCCCGCATAGTCGGCGACCTGGCCGGGTTCAGTCTCGGTACGGTTCCAGTGTGAGTCGATGTAGTTGTAGGCCCACCAGCCTGCGATTTCACGAGTTTTTGCACAGCGCAGTAGGGAGCTCGTGAAGGATGCGGTCACATCCTGATCGTCGTCGAGCATGATGAAGTGGCCGAAGTATCCCGAGCGCAGCAGACGACCGGCGAGAAAAAACCGGGCCAGGCCGCCAACATTGCGGCCGCTGTTCACGTATTCCACACTCGCGAGCGAACCCCGGCGTTGGTAGGCCGCGATCCGGGCACGATACAGATTGTCGTTGGCCGCCTTATTATTCCAAAGGAGGAGGCGAACGGGCCGCGGGTCGCTTTGCGCGTCGAGCTGGCTCAGAATCGCGTCGATGCGCTGTGGGCGGTTCCAAAGGCACATAACCACCGGAATAGCCTTCAAATCCGGCGTTCCCGCGAGGGTCTGCACCCGAAATAAGCCCCTCCGCCCGCGCAGACTGTCGAGATACCAGAGAGCCCGGGCTCGCCCTGGTTCTGTGCGGTTCATGATGACGGCGGGGGCTTCACGCAGGCGCAGCGCACGCCTGCGTGCCGCTCCAAGCTTGCGCCGAAGCCACCGCCAGCCGCGGGCGGTGAAAGTACGCACCCGTGCCACCCGGGAATTCACCGGGTGACCCACCAACCACGGGCAGCCAGGCCGAGCCGGAGTACCGCTCGTACCGGGCCGAGGTACCAGGCGGAGTACTTCTCAGCAAGATAAATGTAGGCACTGTTGTGGTGTACGCGTTCCATGCGCTTCGCGCTGCCAGACGTCGAGTGTGCTCCGGTGTGGGTCACAACGGCGTCGGGCACGTAGATGTTGCTCCAACCCGACTTACCCAGACGTGCGCCAAGGTCGACATCCTCGAAGTACATGAAGAACCGCGGGTCAAACCCGCCGACAGCATCGTAGGCGCTCTTGCGCACGAGCAGGCAGGCGCCGGAAAGCCAGCCCGCGCTGCGTCGTTCAGGCCCGTAGTCCTGGTCGGAGCGGTAGCTCCGTGTCCAGGGGTTGTTGGGCCAAACCCGGGAGAAGATCGCATGTCCGATCCCGTTGCGGAGGGAGGGCAGGTTCCGGGCAGATGGGTAGGTGCGGCCCTCAGCGTCGAGAATTCTTGGTCCGAATGACCCCGATGTCGTGAGTTCATCCGCGGCCCGCACCAGGGCATCAATCGAGCCTGGGGCGAAGGTCACGTCGGGGTTGGTGATCAGTACATAGTCGGAGTCTGTCGCACGCGCGTTGATTCCCGCCGTAACGCCGGCACCGTAGCCGACATTGTCTGCGAGTTCGAGAATGGATGCCCCGTGCGCGTTGGCCGCTGCTCGTTCAGAGTCGAGATCGCTCGAGGCGTTGTCGACAATGACGACCGTGAGCGGCTTGGAACTCGCCTCGGCGAGCGAGTCGAGGAAAGACTCGAGCGTGTCACCCGTGTTATGGGTTACGGTGACGACGAGCACGTTCGAGGACATGAGGCCTTTCTGGAATCTCGGGACGGGGGAGCGTGAGCGGGCTCTCTATCCAGTGGGTTCCAGTTCGAAGAATTCGGGCGTCGTGTACGTGGATCCGACGGCGAGCGGCATATCGGCGACGTCGAATGAGCACGCTTGCGGCAAGTCTGCAAAGTGTCGGCCGGCGGAGTCCATGAGCGAAACATTGACGAAGTATTTCCCCCCGCCGAAATGCGTATCCTTGAGCCGGAACCAGATCGTACGTCGTCCGTGTATATAGTCGAGCTGCTGATCGAGTCGCTTTGTTGTTGTGCCGTAGGCCACCTGGCCCAGAACATTGTCGATCTGGATCGCACACATCCAATCATCGGTTCCGCTGAAGTGCTCGACGTCCATGGCGATAAGTACGTCGTCACCCTGTTGCACGTTGTCGTCGGGATCGCGGCCTACCGCCTGGGCCGTGGCTGAGTGCACTGTCGCCTCACGCGCGGATTCTTCTGATTCAGGGGTGACCTGTGCCAGGCGTCGATCCTCGAGAATGTCCCGAAACAGTGAGACCGCTTCGCGTGGGTCGCCGTCGAAATCGATCTCGCCCTTGTTGAGCAGGATAGCTCGGTCGCACAGCTCCACGGCCTGACTGAGAGCGTGGGTCACCAGGATGATCGTGCGTCCTTCCTCCTGGAAGGAACGGATTTTGTCCAGGCATTTGCGCTGGAAGGCCTCGTCTCCGACGGCGAGAACTTCGTCGACGAGAAGCAGATCGGGATCGGTATGCACGGCGACGGCGAAAGCCAGGCGCACGTACATTCCCGAGGAGTAAAACTTGACCTGGGTATTGATGAAGTCGCCGATTCCGGAGAACTCGAGGATGGAATCGAACCGCGACTCCGTCACAGCCCGGCTGAGGCCCATGATCGAGGCGTTCAAGAAGACATTTTCCCGGCCGGTGAGATCGGGGTGGAATCCGGCGCCGAGTTCCAGCAGCGCTGCAACGCGCCCTCGACGGCTTATTTCGCCAGACGTGGGGTCGATGATTCCGCCGATGACTTTGAGGAGTGTGCTCTTACCGGAGCCGTTGTGGCCGATGAGAGCCACCGTGTGCCCGGCCTGTATTGACGTTGTGACGCCGTTGAGCGCCCAGAATTCCTCGCGATTCCGACGTCCCATCCGGCCGAAGGTTACCAGACGCTCCTTGAGCGAGTTGTCTTTGCGCAGCACGAATTTCTTTGAGACGTCTTTGATCACGATGATGTCCGGAGAATCGGCCGAATCAGTTGCGGCAGTCTGGGTCATACGAAGTTTTTCCTGTCTGCCGGTCAAAGGGCTTGGGCGAAATTGCCCTGCAGCCGCGCGAAAACACGCTGGGATGCCACCAGGAACACCAGCCCGACGACGAGGGCGATGGCGAGGCGCAGCATGAGATCAGCCGGTGCCTCAACGACGCCGTGCCCGCCGGTCCACAGTGCACGCTGAAAACCGAGCACGCTCAAGGTGATCGGGTTGTTTGTGTAGATTTCGAGGGCCAAACCTTGCCCGAGATGACCCTTCACCATTTCCCAGGAGTAAACAACGGGGGAAGCCCACAGGGCGAGCAAGAGGAGCACCTCCACCAAGTACTGGACGTCACGCAAATAGACATTGACGGCGGAAAGGAGCACTCCGAAGGCGGTGCCGAACACCAGCAGAACCAGGAGGGCCGGCACTAAGTACACGACGTCAGCCGTTGCAGGGAACACGCCGAGCGCGATAGTGGCGACGATCAAAATAAGAAATTGGTTCAGGAAGTTAAAAATCGCCGATCCAACGCAGGCGAGTGGAAAAATCTCTCGTGGAAGGTAGATCTTCTTGATCAACCCGGCGTTGCCGACGATTGACGACGTCCCGTTCGACACGATTTCACTGAAGAGACCGTAGGCCGTCAGCCCCGTGAACACATAAATCGCAAAGTCGGGAATTGCGCGTGCTGCTGAAAGAAACTGCCCGATAACGAAGTAGTAGATGAACAATTGCGTCAGCGGGCGCACCAAGGTCCAGACGAAGCCCAGCGCACTATCCTTATATCGAGATTTCAGGTCCCGCCGGATAAGGAGCGAAAGCATCTCCCTATTACTGAAGATTTCCCGCAGCGACGTCATCACGCCACGGCTCTTGCCGGATCCCGATCCGACGATCACTAGGTCCTGCCGGGCAAGACTGGCGAAACGCTCCTGAGCAGACATCAATTTCATTTCATTCCGGGGTAGAGGACTGGGCAAGTATAGTGACTCAACTTTGCCCCAAGCTGATCGGGGGCTGCTCGGGAGGTGACCCCGAGGAAAGCTTGTCATGCCAGCGGGACGTGAAGATCTTCTCGTTGCCGGCTGTCGCATTGAACCGGCCGGGGCTGAAGACGCGCAGGTGGGTGACCGTTGACTCTGAGGCGACAGCGAAGGTGGCGCCGTTGGTTTCCGCCATACGGAGCGCCAGATCCGCATCCTCCAATCCGTTCGAGAATAGGGGATCGAAACCGCGGGAGTCAGCGAACTCCGCTGATCGGAACATCACCGCGACGCCGGAGAAGGATTGAACCTCGGTCAAACCCGGCCGATAGTCGCTGCGGGCGACCGGCAGGGAATCGCCGTCCGGGATGACAAGCCCGGCATTCTCGACCCTGCCGTCGCGGTCGACGATGAGGGGCTGCACGGCTCCCACACCGTTGTCGGCTTCGAGGGCGTCAACGAGTGGATCGAGCCAGCCATCGTGCACGACAGTGTCGTTATTGAGAAAGACAACTCGCGACCCGTTGGTTCGTGCGAAGCCCAGGTTGGCGCCGAGGGCGAAGTTTGTATTTCGCATCAGGGGGACCAGCGACACGCGGGGGTCCCCCAGAAGGCCCATCGCGAGGATTTCGCCGACCAGGTCGGGAGACCCGTTGTCGATGATGATGATCTCAATCGAAGTGTTTCCCGAGTGGTCGAGGACCGCCCGCACCGCATCAAGCGTCATCAGCCAATCCGCGTAGGTCAGAATGACGATGGAGACGAGATCCGCACTGCGGGCAGACAGGCCGGACGTGACCGCATTCCAGTCCATCCAATACTTGCTGAGGACGACCTGCTCCCAGCCGGGTGCTTCGGTCGTACTGATCCGACCGGTATCGGTGTTCTGGCTGTACGCGACTCCAAGGAAGTTCAAGAACCGGGGGCGTCCAATTTCAAACAGACGGATCGCGAGGTCGTAATCAACCCAGCGGCGCAGATTCTCATCGAACCCTCCGATGCGCAGGAGAGCGTCGCGGCGCGATACGAGGGTATTCAGATCGACGAAGTTTCCGCCGTCGAGCAGGTCTGTGTGGTCGCCGACGAAAGCGAGATATTGGCTCTCCCCCTGCTCGTCCACGAGCTTGACCGCTGAATACACGGCGACGGCATCGGTTTCGTTGAGAGCGTGTACGCTCCGCTCCAAGATCCGCGGAGTCCACGCGTTGTCCGAATCGATGAATGCCACGTAGGTGCCCGCCGCATCGTCGAGTCCGGCGTTGCGAGCCGCGCAGACGCCACTCGGGGGCTGGCTGATCAATCGGATGCGAGGGTCGTGGACGGCGAATTCGCGCACGACCGCGACGGTCGCGTCCGTCGAACCGTCGTCAACGACGATGAGCTCCCATGCTTGGTGTGTTTGAGCGAGAACCGATCGAATGGCCGTCGCCACGACGTAGGCACGATTGCGCACCGGGAGGACAACGCTGACGAGCTCCGTAGCGGTCTCCACCGGGTCGAGATCCGCGCCGTCTTTGTCGAGGTCTGCCGTGGGAGACAAACGGGATCGCAGTTCGTGTCCGCGCACGGCGTTGTGCGCCGCAGTCTGAAGAGCGCGCTCGCGTGCTTCGCCCACGGTCGGCGTGCCGGCGCAGGACGAGTGCACGGGGACGGGGGACGCATTCGTGGCAGTCCGGAGAAAATGCTCCAAAGCCTCGCGACTGGTGGTCGGCGCACGGCGACCGCTACTCAGGCGCTGAGAGGCGTAGACCCGGGCGTCGAAGGTGGGCGCAGTGGTCTCCAACGCGTTGCCAACGCCGAAAAAGAACCTGTCAAACGCGTCCGCCGGGGCTGCGCCCGAAAAATGGCAGTACCATTCACTCTGAAAAAACGGGGAAATCGACAGCCTGGTAGCCACGCCTGTCGCGAGAAAATGAGCCACCGCGGCGCGCCGACTCGAAAACGACATTCCGGATTGCGCCGCATAGAACTCGGCGTCGAAGATCGGTGACCGGTCAACGGCGGTAATACGCTGACGCTCCTGCAACACCTGAGCTGTGGACGAAGGCGCTATCCGTCGAAGCGCGGAATACCAGCGCTTCACGGCTGAGCGTGCCTTACTGGACATTCGACCCCCAAGGTGCACAATCCGTACGAAGTAAAAGCGATCGGTTCTCAACTGACCCCGTCGCTATGGTGTGATCGATTCGCTCGACGAGCTTTGACGCAGTCGGTAGCGGCAGCCCGATGATGATTCGCCACGCTTCGCAACCAACGCACCGGAGCAGTGAGCCGCCAGGAGGTACTGCGCTCGAGACTGTCGATTCGATACTGAAGGTCCGCGACGCGTTGATTGCGCGGCGACAGTACCCCTCGGATATTGTCGGCCGCGCGGTGAGGGTTGCGACAGAAGTCGACGAGGGGTCGAAGCATATCGGCCCATTTGAGATCTTGCGCATACCGAACAACGTTTTCCTGTGCCCGGGCGTGTTCCCCCTCGGTATAGAGCAAATCGTCAAGTGCCAGTTCGAGGGCAGGCACGTCATTCGGCGGCACAACCCGGCCGAGTTCGTGCGTCCTGATGATGTTCGCAAATGTGTCGCCATCCGTACTGACGATGGGCAGTGACGCCCACATGTAGTCAAGGATGCGGGTGCGAAAGCTGAATGACGTCTCCAGATGGTCAAAATGAGTGCTGACCCCAAGATCGGCGTCGAGGAGAAAGTTCGCGCGTTCCTGATACGGAACCCAACCCTCATTGAAGAAGACTACCCGGTCGAGCAGGTCCAGTTCGATGGCCAATTCGCGGGCTTTCAGGGACACTTCCATCTCCGGCACGTTTGGATTGGGGTGTTTAACTCCGAGGAAGAACAGCCGCAGATCGGGTCGGGTGGCGGACAATGCGTGCACTGCGCGAATGAGGGTGATCGGGTCGAACCAGTTGTAGATACCACCTCCCCACAGGATGACGGTGTCTGATTCGCCGATCCCGGGTATTACACCCTTGATGCCATGACGTGTCTGCACCGGGGCGTTGTCCTCAATCCCGAAGGGCGCGACCGTCAGCAATGATCGCAGGCTGGCGTCCTCGTCGTACGTGGCCGGATTGATCCGACAGAGTGCGGCGAGTTGGCCGAGCCAGAAATCGCGTTGCTTGTCAGACGCGCAGAGCATGAAATCGGCGCGCTCAATCTGGGCGTTTAGCACCTCAGCTGTTTGCACAGCCTGCGCATATCGGGCGTCTGAAGGCAGAGCCTTCCCCTGTTCCAATACCTCCAAGTGCATTGGGTCGTAGATATCGGCGACCAGGATGTTCTTCGGATCCCGCAGCCAGGGGTACCCGGCCAGAACGTGCCCCTGAAAAACGATGACCTCGGCCCAGTCCGCGTGCGCACGTAACTGCAGGTCATCGGCATAGCTGACCTCGAAGTCGTCCTGGACTAGTTCGGCCCGCACGGTCGACACGAGCCTGACTTCACCGATCCGAGCCAACGCCTTGGCCATTTCGAACGCTCGGATTGCTGGGCCAGCCATGAGCACGCCAAGGATGTCGGGCGTGATGATCAGAATCTTTCGGGGCACGGGGTCCTCTTTGGTTGCCAAGTCTGGTGCACCCTCCGACTGAGGGACAGGGACTCAGATCGTCCACTAGGCGCGGGGCGCGCACTAGGTGTGGAGATTATCACGGTGAAATCGGTACGAGTCGACTCGCCCGCCACGCCGTCCGAACAGGTGCATCGGCGCGACGTTGGTAAGATCGCCTTTGCTGTCCCAGAGAGAAAGGCCTGCATGCCTAAGCTGCGACCGACCGTTGTTTCCGTCGTCTTGGTCAACTTTCGGGGGACCGATGACACGATTGAGGCTATTCGCGCTCTCGGCCTGCTTGATTGGCCGGCCGATCAGCTGGAAATCGTCGTCGTGGAGAACGCCTCGGGCGACGACAGTGCCAAACGCCTCCGCGCCGCCGCGCCGCATGTCGTCCTCGTCGAATCACGCCAGAATTTGGGTTTCGCCGGCGGGTGCAATCTCGGGGTGAAAGCGTCGTCAGGCGAGGTCGTCGCGTTCCTCAACAACGATGCCAAACCCGACGCAAATTGGGTGCGCGCCGCCATGGAACGCTTCGAGCAGAGCCCGACCATCGGCGCAGTCGCCAGCCGGGTGCTCGATTGGGAAGGCAATCTCGTCGACTTCATCGACTCGGCCATGACCTGGTTTGGTCAAGGGTACAAACCGCTCACCGCCGAGCCCATACCGACCGATCCCGATCGGGTTCACGACGTACTCTTCGGCACCGGAGCGGCAATGTTTGTGCGGCGCGAGGTCTACGACGCCCTTGGCGGCTTCGACGAGCGCTACTTCATGTTTTTCGAAGACGTCGACCTCGGCTGGCGGCTCAACCTGCGCGGGTGGCGATTCGTCTACGAACCGGCGTCGCTGGCATTCCATAAGCACCACGCCTCGATGAGTTCCTTCGGGCAGTTCAAGGAGAACTACCTGCTCGAGCGCAACGCTCTGTTCACCCAGTACAAGAACCTCGGCGAGGAGGCCCTCGCGCAGACCTTGCCGGCGACCCTTCTCCTCGCGGCCCGGCGGGCAGTCTCGCGTGGCGACCTCGATTCGACCGAATTCGACCTACGGAAGGGCGCAGACAACTCTCCAATGACCACGGTCGCAAAAGATGCGCTCGCGGGACTGTACGCGATCGACCAATTCGTCGAGAACCTGCCGTCGCTTTCGGCATCACGACACGAGGTCCAATCAAGCCGCGTCGTAGCCGACAATCGTCTGTGGGCACTATTCGGTGAGACGGATGCCCCGTCCTACCAATCAGAGCACTATCTGGAGGGCTACGACAAGATCGTCACGGCTTTCGGCGTCACCGAGTCACCGGTCGTCACCAGGGTGCTGATCATCACGGGAGACCCGATCGGTGCGAAAATGGCCGGTCCTGCCATTCGCGCGTGGCACATGGCCGCAGCGCTTTCAGAAGACAACGAGGTCACGCTCGTGACTCTGGCCGGGGCAGAGCCCCTTTCCGCACCGTTTGAGATAGTTCATGTCCACCCCGGCGACGACCGCAGCATGCGAAAACTGGAATCAGCCAGTGACGTTATCGTGTTCCAAGGCCTCGCCATGGCCATGTTCGAGTCGCTGCGCAAGACCAACAAGATCATCGTCGCGGACATCTATGACCCCATGCACCTAGAACAGCTCGAACAGGGCCGTGAACTGGCTCCCGAACAATGGAGCAAACAGGTCTCCGACGCAACCGAGGTACTGAACGAGCAGCTTGCCCGCGGTGACTTCTTTCTCTGCGCCTCCGAGCGTCAGCGGCACTTCTACCTCGGCCAGCTCGCGGCGCTCGGCCGAGTGAATCCGGCGAACTATGCCACCGATCCCGATCTCACCGGCCTCATCGATGTGGTTCCGTTTGGGCTGAATCCAGTATTCCCTTCTTCCACTCGCGCGGTACTGAAAGATGTCATGCCCGGAATCGGAGCCGATGACAAACTCATACTGTGGAGCGGCGGGCTCTACAACTGGTTCGACCCGAAGACGCTGATTTCCGCGATTGCCGACGTGTCCACTCGACACGACAACGTGCGGCTCTTTTTTCAAGGTACCAAGCACCCACATCCCGGGGTCCCCGAAATGGGGATCGTTGCCGAGGCGCGTGCCCTCGCCACTGACCTCGGCGTGCTCGACAGCGCGGTCTTTTTCAACGCATCGTGGGTGGACTACGCCGAACGTCACAACTATCTGCGAGAGGCAGATGCCGGCGTCAGTACCCATTTCGCGCACGTGGAGACGACATTCTCATTCCGCACCCGCATCCTGGATTATCTCTGGGCCGAGCTGCCCATGGTGGTCACGGAGGGCGACCACTTCGCGGAACTCATCGCCGCCGAAAAACTGGGTGTCGTCGTACCGGCGAACGACGTGGCCGCTCTCGCGAGTGCCTTGGAGAAGGTGCTCTTCGATGAGACCTTTATTCGTGCGGCCCGCAAGAATATCAGGCGTGTACGCGCCGCCTATGAGTGGCAGCGCGTGCTGGAACCACTGGTGCGTTTCGTGGGAGATCCGCGGCACGCACCAGATCTTGTGGCGAGCGGAGTGGTCACCGCCGGGACCGGCGCCCCCTCCCGGACGCTCGTTCGCCGTCGTAAGCATGGCCTTCGTCACGATGCAAGCCTCGTGGTGCACTACCTACGCGCCGGCGGCCCGCGGGTGGTGCTCAAGAAAATGCAGAGCCGTCTGCGCCGCCGTCGCTGATGGCGACAGTGCGAACGCTCATACTCAGGGAATGAGTCTGCCCGACCGGTCGGCCAACCGGCCGGGGTCTGAAAACTCACCGAGCCTCCACCCCAACCATCCGGTGAAGGCCAGCAGTACCGCAAACACTCCGAGCCACAGCAGGTTTCCTCCCGGGGCGTCCCAATCCGCTGAGAACAGCATGTCCCGCCAGGCGCCGTCGAACCCCACAGCATAGCGGCGTAGTGCGACGGCGAATGAGAAATACTGAGCGATCGCCCAACACGACCAGGCAAGAAGTGCGAGCCGCTTCATGGCCCGGCGAGGTGCGGTGCCGACTCGTGCGGACAGGAGTGCTGCCACGCCGAAGACGAGATATCCTAACAACGGCAAGGCATACCGGCCCTGCCAGATAATCCCACCACCGGTTATGTAGAACCCCTGGATAATCGCGGGTACCAGGGTGAATGTTCCGGCCAGGGTGATCGCGACCATCAGTGCGCGACCGCGCAGGAAGGCGAAAGCCGAGAGCAAGAGTGCCCCGACGAAAACGACCCACACGACGTACACGCTATCGGGAGCTGCCGTGTCCAACCAACCGAAGTTGCCGATCATATCCTGCGCGTACCCGAAGGTCGATCGCAGAACAAAAGCGAATCCGGTCAGCCACGATTCGCCAACCCCAGGGAAGTTCTGAAAACCGTCCCCATCGATGGCTGACGTGAGGGAACTCGAGTGAACCAGCCAGAAAACAGCGAATGCCGTTGCAAGTGCAATGCCCCCGGCAGTAACGAGCACCATACGTTTACGCAACAGGGTCCGAATCTGGCCCCAGTTCAGCATCGCGAGTGGCAGGAGTACTGCGATCGCGACCCAGAGCGGCGACAGCCCGCGCGAATTGACGGCGAGTGCCGCAGCGGCGAGTACGATCAGGCTGCGTTCGGTGAGTAGAGCCTGGTTCTGTTGAAGTGCGATGGTGAGCATCCCGGTGAAAACCGCGAGAGTTGCCGAGGTCTCTATCCCATTGGGGTTCACCGAGCCCGCGAGAAAAAGCACCATTGGCGGGGTTGCCAGGGCTATCGCGGCGAGTGGAAGCCGGTTCCGCAGCCAGCCATACGCGAACATCGCGCTGAAGGCCAGAAAAAGACTGGTCAGCACACCGCTGGCGATACGCATGGCGTAAATGCCAGAAGCGTCGCTGGCCAGAAGGGAAGGCCAGCCGACAAGCGAGTAGTACACCGGATTGTAGAGGCCAGCTGTCGTTGTGCCGTCGATGATCTCGCCGCCGGGTCCGGGGAGGGGCGCCGCGCAGCCGGCGCTGACACTCGGCTTGAACGCGAAGCAGGTTTCCGCCTGCGTCGATGCAATATAGCGAGGTACCTGCACGACGTGCCCCCGGAACGACGGCTCGCCGATGAGCTGACCGCGCACAACGGATGCAGCCTTCACTATGTGCGCCGGTTCATCAGGAGATGCGGCGATCGGGGTGGCGAAGGACCAGCTCGCGGCCAGTAACGAAAACAGCAGCCAGCCCATCACAAAGACGCTCCAACGACCCGGTCGAGTTCGGGCGTGACGATCTGACAGTCGGGGCGGCATGGGTAACGTCACTAAGTTTCACTTCTGGGTTAGACGGCGAAGCCGCAGTGCCCGCCCTCGTCGAAGCCTACCAAGCGGGGAGTTGTGCTGGCAGCTGGTGCGGACGGCGGGGCATCGATTCATTGGGCACAAGCGTGCGAGACTACAATCGTTTCTAGTCTGCTGCGCGGTGCGCGGCGGCGTTTCGGCTTTTATTGCCGTCTTTTGTGTGGGAATGACAGGCAGGTTTTAGACATGGTGACGACGGATTCCGCAGTTATGCCGACTGACATCGGCTCTGGTGCGGCGCGAGCCTCCCTCTCGCTGAGTGAGGGACTCAAAGGCCACCGCAACTCGCTGGGCGTGCTTCGGTTGATTCTGGCGACCTTGGTGATCTTTTCCCACGCGTTTCCGCTCGGCGGCTGGGGGGCCGATCCGGGACTCGGGTGGAGCAAGGGGCAGGAATCGATCGGTGGTTTCGCCGTGGTGGGTTTCTTCGCCATAAGCGGGTACCTCATCGCGAAGAGCGGCACGAGCGCGGATATCCTGCAATTCATGTGGCGCCGAGTCCTACGAATCTTCCCGGCTTTTTGGCTGGTGCTTCTCGTCGCGGCGGGGATCGTGGGACCCATCGTTTGGATGCTCGAAGGGAATACCTTTCGCGGTTACCTGAGCTTCAACAGTGATGGGCCGGTGAGTTACGTTCTCTCAAACTGGGACCTCGCGATGCGGCAGTATGGCATCTACGACATATTCACCGGAACCACCCCCTACGGCGAACTCGTCGGGGGCAGCGTATTCAACGGTTCGCTCTGGACGCTCAGCTATGAGTGGGGCTGCTACATGATCATCGCCGCGCTCGTGCTCTTCGGAGTGCTGCGTCGGGCTCGGTTCCTCGTGCTGGTGCTCACCGCCTTCTACTATGTTGCGGCAGTAACCAACATCGTCGTTCCGGCCGGCGCCGGCACTATCCTCCCCGACTTCGGAGATCGCTTTCGGGTAAGCCTCGCGCTGATCTTTCTCCTCGGCTCTTGCCTTGCCCTGTACTCGAAAGAGATCAAGCTCGACGACCGGATGGGTGTGTTCTCCGCCTTCGTCGTGTGTGCGACGTTGCTCAATGGCGGCTGGATGCTCCTGGGATACCCAGCGCTGGCGTATTTTCTGTTGTGGCTTGCCGCGCGCCTGCCGAGCTGGCTGCAGTGGATCGGCGCAAAGAACGACTACTCCTACGGCATGTACGTGTACGGGTTCCTGGTGCAACAGTTCACCGCCTACCTCGGCTGGTACCAGTGGGGCTACGTGCCGTGGGTGGCCGCCGTTATCGTCATCACCGCGGGTTGTGCCTGGCTGAGTTGGCACATCGTAGAGAAGCGCGCGCTAGCGCTAAAGAATTGGGGACCGGGGCGGGGCATTCGTCATTGGTATGTGAAAGCTCTCTCAGTTGTCGACTGGCTTCGGCATCGCCGCTCCTTTCGCGCCACTCACCCCGCGGAATAGGTAGCTTGATGCGGCTGCTTGTACAGTCGAAATGTTCAACTTTGCTTGGCTCAGGAGGCCCACATGTCAAAAGCGCCGCTCGGAACGGTTCTCGTCACAGGCGGTGCTGGGTTCATTGGCAGTGCGATCTCGCACAAATTGGCGGCCTCAGCCGACCGCTGGGTTGTCATGGACAACCTGCATCCGCAGGTGCACCCGAGCAATGAACGGCCTCAGGAACTGCACGCCGCGGCCGAGTTGATCGTGGGCGACGTGACAGATGCTGCGCTCTGGGACTCGGTTCTGGCGGGGGCCGTTCCCGACACGATCATTCATCTGGCGGCGGAGACCGGCACGGCACAGTCGCTTCACGAAGCGACTCGACACGCCGAGGTGAACGTCGTGGGCACGACGATCATGCTCGACGCACTCGGTCGCGCCGGACAGGTGCCGAGTAACTTCGTGCTCAGCAGCAGCCGCGCCGTTTACGGCGAGGGAGAGTGGGCACGTAGCGACGGTTCGACGTTTCTGCCCGGCCAGCGTTCGCACTCTCAGTTCGAGCGAGGCGATTGGGACTTCACCGCTGCGCATCCGCTACCCAGTTCGGCGGCAACAACTAACCCAGCGCCGACGAGCGTCTATGGAGCAACCAAGCTTGCCCAGGAACATATTCTCTCCGCCTGGAGCAGCGCGCACGACTCGAAGCTGACGATCCTTCGCCTGCAGAACGTATACGGCCCGGGTCAGTCATTGATAAACTCATACACCGGTATCGTCACGTTGTTCTCGCAGCTGGCGCGGCGTGGCGAGTCCATCCCGATATATGAAGACGGCCGAATCACCAGAGATTTTGTCTTCATCGACGATATCGCCGAGGCGTTCCGCGCGGTCGTCAGCGCGCCGCCCGCGGCATCGCTCTCTCGCTACGACGTGGGCTCGGGCGTTGGCACCACAATTCTGCAACTCGCCGAAGACATTGCCCGTTATCACGATGCGCCCGCTCCGCACGTCACCGGCGCTTACCGCGACGGTGACGTGCGCCACGCGGAATGCTCGATCACGGCTACCCTCGCCGACCTCGACTGGGCTCCTGCATGGAATGTGGAGCGTGGTGTGGCCAGCCTTCAGCAGTGGATTGCGGCACAAGACTAGCCACCGATGAGCGATGTGATCCCAGTGAAACGGCCTAGTGCAGCGGTGCTGATTCTTCTGGCCACTGTGCTCGCGGGTGGTTCCGGCTACCTCCTGATGCCACTGGTCGCCGCAGATCTCGGGCCAGAAGGGTATACGGCCTTCGCCGTGTTCTGGGCGGCGCTCTATCTGATCATCAGCGCTTTGTCGGGCGTGCAGCAGGAGATCGCGAGGGCGACTCGTCCTCGGTCAGTATCCGCTCAGGTGCCCGCGCGGCCCGTGGCTCGCAATTTTGCGGTGGTCGTGGCCGCTGCAGTGCTCGTCGTCACGGTTGCCTCGGCGCCGCTTTGGATGGGGACGGTGTTTCCGGCGCAGGGCTGGAGCTTGGTCTGGCCGCTCGCGGTGGGCGTGTCCGCCTACGTGATCGTCGCCGTGGTCAGCGGCGTGCTCTATGGACTACGCGTTTGGCCATTCATCGCCGCCCTGATTGCCGTTGACGGGGTGCTGAGGCTGGTACTAGTGCTGGCCCTACTGCCTTTCACGAGCAATCTGGGGCTAATCGCCTGTGCGGTGGCCGCGCCATTCGTGCTCACGCCACTGCTGGTCTGGCCGTTTGTGCGCCGCCACGTTGTGAACAAATCCGAGCTCGACGTGACGTTCCGCCCCCTTGCCTGGAACGTGGCTCGCACGGTGGTCGGCTCGACATCGACGGGAGTTTTGATCAGCGGGTTTCCACTCTTCCTTGGGGCGACTTCGGGCGATGAGTCCGTCAGCGCCGTCGGCGCGCTGATCTTGGCTATCACTCTCACCCGGGCACCCATTGTCGTCGCAGTTATGTCTCTGCAGAGCTATCTCGTCATCCACTTCCAGGCTCAAGCCGCAGCGGCGTGGCCGGCACTGCTGCGGGTGCTGGCCCTCATTGGGGCGGCGACCCTGGTCTTATCCGCGCTCACCTACTGGGTCGGCTCGCCTGCTTTGGCGCTACTCGTCGGCCCGAAATATTTTCTCGAGGGTAGCGTGCTGGCGCTTCTCGTCGCGTCGGCCGGGCTGGTGGGAGCGCTGTGCGCCACCGGTCCAGCCGTGCTCGCCCGCTCGCAGCACATGGTCTTCACGGCTGGCTGGGTCGTTGCGGCGGCGTCAACCGTTTTTCTCCTTCTTGTGCCCGGAGAACTGGAAACCCGCGCGATCGTTGCACTGGCCGTCGGCCCCACTCTGGGGCTTCTCGTGCACGGCGTTGGTCTAAGGCGCAGCCTGGACGCTAATCGCAGCGGCAGTCGGTAGCGGCCTACAAGTCGCTTTTCTTCTCCAACGGGTGTGAGCGGAGTTGCTGCTCGAGAACATCGATTCGATGGCTCTGCAGGGCTGCATGCTCAGCGAGTGTGCGAGTCTTGTCTTCCAAATCGGTGAGTTCGGCGCTGTGCTGCACGCAGACCAGGAACAGCAGGGTAAGGCTTACGAAAAACACCAGGTTTGTCGGAACCTCAATCCCGACCACATCTGCGGCCCATTCCAGAAGTTGCGGAAATATACCGATGATGAGTGCCAGAATCCCGGCCAAGACCCACCAGATGGCATGACGCTCGCGCAGGCGTCGGCGGCGCAACATTTCAACCACCACAGACAAGGCCAGCACGGCGCCAGCGATGCCGAAAATGTAGCTGGCGAGGTTCATAGGGCGGTGGCTCCAGTGGTTAGTGGCACACGAGGCCTCATGACGGCAATGAGTAGGGCCATCCCTGCACGACCAAGATACGCCGCAGATTTCAGAGGATTGTGCGAGGGGATTCCGCCGGCACGCGGACGCATAGCCACCGGTACCTGGCGGATTGTGCAGCCGGCGCGTGCTGCAATCACCAAGGACTCGATCGTGTCACCGAGGTACTCGGCCGGGTAATGCTCGGCGAAGAGGCGCACCGCGCGTGGCCCGGTGGCCCGAAAGCCCGACGTCGTGTCGCTCAACGTCGTGTGGGCGAGAGAACTGATGAATGCGGCCAGCGCCACCATGGCCCAGCGCCGGGGGCCGCGAACGGAGTAGTCGCCCGTACCGGCAAACCGAGCACCGAGAACGAGATCCGCTGTGCGGAGTTCGTTGAGGAGCTTCGGCACGCCGCTGGGATCGTGCTGCCCGTCAGAGTCGACTTGGACGACGTTCTGAAAATCGTGCGCAAGGGCGTACTTGAATCCGGCACGCATCGCGCCACCGACACCCAGGTTGAACGGGAGGCTGATCACGGTTGCCCCCGCGGCGCGCGCGCGCGCGACGGTGCGGTCGGTGGAGCCGTCATCAACGACCAGTACGCTGACTCCTGGAAGCTGTGAAAAAACCTCGGCGACGACGGCGGAAACCGAATCTTCCTCGTTGAGAGCAGGCATCACGATGAGTGTGTCCGTGAGCGCAGTTGTCATACACCCAGCTTACCAATGGGGTGTCTGCATGAGGGGAGGCACTGCCTCACCGGCCGAAAATGTGCCGTAGCAGAGCCTGACGCCCCCGCGCATCGCCGCGTTGGATGGCGGCAGGCAGGTCGGTCAGGGCGTTCAATCGTGAGGTGAGGTGGAGGCGCGCCGCGGTAGCAGCACGGGCCCAACCGAGCTCGGTCAGGTCGCGCACCGCTTCGTTGAATAGGGTGCGTTCCTGAGCGAATTTCGAACCGTCGGGCCCGGTCACGGCCGAGACGCTTGCCCTGTGACGTCGGTAGGTAAAACAGACGTCGTCATCGAGCACGAGGGTGCCACCGACCTTGGTGATTTCCAAGAGCATGGCCAGGTCTTGAACGACGTCGAGATCAACACGAAAGCTGTGCCTGTTCAGCTCCGAGACCCGCCAGACCAGGGAAGGAAAATAGGTCCAGTTGCCGCGCATTAAGCTCGTCGCGAGCCCCTCACCACAGAAGGGTCTGGCGCCGGTCCCACGGAATCGGTATAACGCTTTCACCCGGTCGGCCAACGGAGATGACTCCTGACCGTCGCCGTCAATGATCGAGACGCCGGGTTGAATAACAGCAGCCTCTGGAAACTTCGCGATGATTTGCTTGACGCGGCTGACATAATTCGGCAGTAGCGCGTCGTCGCACCCGAGGAGCATAGCGAACTCGCTTTGCATGAGCGAGACACACTTGATGTAGTTGCGACTGGGGCGCAGGTTCGTTTCGTTGCGAATGTAGCTGATGCGCTCGTCACCCAGGCTTCGGGCCCACTCGCCCGGCGCAAGATCGGGGTACACGTCGTCGACGATGACGAGTCGCCAATCCGGATCGGACTGAGCGAGAACGCTCTCGACGGCTTGTTTGAAGTGGTCAAAGCGGCCATAGAACGGCATCATAATGTCAAGAGTCACTCCGGTAAGCTAGCAATGTTTGTGGCGAAATGAGACATTTGATCTTTGGCCTTCATTGCTATTGCGGAGCGGATACACATGACTCAGTTACAACCCAAGCGGGCGCTGATTACCGGAATTACGGGTCAGGATGGCAGCTACCTCGCGGAACTGTTGCTTGAAAAGGGCTACGAGGTGCATGGCTTTATCCGTCGTTCGTCTTCGTTTAATACAGCGCGCATCGACCACATCTATCAGGAGTCTCAGGCCGAGAATCACCGTCTGATCTTGCATTTTGCTGATCTTACAGACGGTTCCCGGCTGGTGACCCTCCTCAACGAGATTCAGCCTGATGAGGTCTACAACCTAGCGGCCCAGTCGCACGTGCGTGTCAGTTTCGACGAACCTGAGTACACCGCTGACACGACTGGTCTCGGTACTGTTCGCCTGCTCGAAGCGATCCGGGCGAGTGGCCTAAACTGCCGGTTTTACCAGGCTTCCAGCTCTGAAATGTTCGGTGCCACCCCGCCGCCGCAGAACGAGGAAACCCCGTTTTATCCGCGTTCACCGTACGGTGTGGCCAAGGTTTACTCCTACTGGATCACCAAGAACTACCGTGAGGCCTACGGAATGTTCGCCTGCAACGGCATCCTTTTCAATCACGAGTCACCACGTCGCGGGGGCACATTCGTCACCCGCAAGATCACCCGTGCGGTGGCGCGCATAGCGGCTGGGCGACAGAGCGAGCTGTTCATGGGAAACCTGGACTCGGTTCGGGACTGGGGCTACGCGCCGGAGTTCGTGGAAGGCATGTGGCGGATGCTGCAGCATGACACCCCGGAAGACTTCGTGCTCGCCACCAACACTGGTTACACCGTCAAGGAATTTCTGCAGTTCTCATTCGAACGAGCAGATCTCGATTGGGAGAAATACGTAAAATTCGACGAACGCTACCTGCGCCCTACCGAGGTGGATGCGCTGATCGGTGATCCGTCGAAGGCGAAGCTGCTGCTGGGGTGGACACCGAAGGTGCTCACCCCTCAGCTCGCGCAGATCATGGTTGATGCTGATGTCGCGGCTCTAGCGATTGAGGGGAGTCACTTCGTTGACACCCCGGTAAAGCTCGGCTGACTTGCGCGTATTACTGACAGGTGGCGCAGGCATGCTCGGGTCGAGCATTGCCGCCGAATGGCGTACTCAGCGCCCCCTCGACGAGCTGGTTGTGGCCACTAGGAAGGATGCGGATTTGCGCAATCGCACCCAGACGCGGGAGTTCTTCGCGGCCAGCCGCCCGGACGCCATTATCCACGCGGCGGCAAAGGTCGGTGGGATTCAGGCAAAAATCGCCCAACCGACTTCTTATCTACTTGACAACCTGCTGCTTGATTCGAGTGTGCTGTCGGCTGCGATCGAGTTGAAGATACCCGAGCTGGTCTATGTCTCCAGTGCCGCCATCTACCCCGCTGAGGTGCGGCAGCCCATCGTTGAGGCAGACCTTCTCGGTGGGCCGCTCGAGAGCGCCAACGAGGGTTATTCCCTCGCGAAGATCGCCGCGGGAAAGGTGTGCGAGTATGCGAGTCGCCAGTTTGGGTTTCGTTATCGCGTGGTGGCACCGTCCAATCTCTATGGTCCCCACGACGACTATTCCCTCGGGAATGGTCATCTGGTGGCGGCCGCAATCGCCAAGATACACGCTGCCCACGTGGCTCGAAGCCCGAAGGTCGAGGTCTGGGGTGATGGCACGGCTCGGCGCGAATTCACGTACGTGAATGATCTCGCTCAGTGGCTGGTAAGCCAAGTTGGTTTTCTTGACGACTGGCCCGATGTACTAAACCTCGGCTGTGGCACAGACCATTCCGTTGCCGAATACTACGACGTGGCGAAGAAGGTGGTCGGGTACAACGGCTCCTTCGTTTTCGACACGTCCAAGCCGTCTGGTGTGCCCCGGCGGCTGCTCGATTCCTCGCGCGCTCGTGCGCTCGGCTGGAATCCGGCCACCCCCCTTGAGACCGGTATGGCCGCTAGCTACACCAAATTCCTGACCAGCCCGCTCGCAGAAAGACGTTGACATGACTGAACAGACCGAACCAGTATTCCCCTTGGCCACCTCATCCTGGGATGAGGCCGAGTACGCAGCCCTCCAATCGGTGATCGAGAACGGGCGATTCACGATGGGCCCACTCGTCGCCCAGTTCGAACGGGAATTTGCCCAATTGTTTGGCGCCCGCTTCGGAGTGATGGTCAACTCCGGCAGCAGCGCAAACCTTATTGCGATCGCGGCGGCGGTTCTTGACCCGCGGTTCGACCTGACCGCCGGGGACGAAGTTCTCGTGCCAGCTGTATCGTGGGCGACCACGTATTATCCGCTGCACCAATACGGCCTTACGCTCAAATTCGTTGATATCGATGTTGACACGCTCAACATGGACCTCGACCTGCTGGAGCAGTCGGTGGGGCCCAAGACCAAAGCCATCTTGGCGGTGAACCTGCTCGGCAACCCGAATGATTTCGCCAGGCTCCGTACGCTGGCCGACAAGCACAACCTCGTTCTGATCGAGGACAATTGCGAGTCACTCGGCGCGAGAGACGCCGGCCTCTATGCCGGAACGGCCGGCGTTATGGGCACGTTCAGCTCGTTTTTCTCCCATCACATCTCTACCATGGAGGGCGGCATCATCCTCACCGATGATGAGCAGCTCTATCAGGAAATGATCTCGCTTCGCTCGCACGGGTGGACTCGCGAATTACCCGTCGACAACCACGTTCACGCCAAATCCGGCGACCGATTCGACGACATGTTTCGCTTCGTCCTGCCCGGCTACAACGTGCGTCCGCTCGAAATGTCTGGCGCCCTCGGAATCGAACAACTGAAGAAGATTCCGGCGCTGGTCGCCGGGCGCCGCGCCAACGCACGTTACTTCGTGGAGAAGTTCAGTGATCTGCCCACCGTGCGCATTCAGCGAGAGCAGGGGGAGAGCAGCTGGTTCGGTTTCTCACTCGTTCTCGAGGGTGCTCTCGCCGGGCGACGAGCCGAAGTCGTTGAGGCGCTCAACGCCGCCCGCATTGAATGCCGCCCGATCGTAGCCGGAAACTTCACCCGCAACCCGGTGATGACCCATCTCAACGCCATCGTGCCGGCTGCACTGCCCGCCGCAGATAAGATCCACGAAGACGGACTTTTCGTTGGCAATCACCACTATCCGATCGACGATGCCATCGACCTGCTCTACCTCACGCTCAAAAACCTGTCCTAGCAGCGAGGGCGGCGCGGAAGGTCTGGGCTCAGGCGCGTTTGCCCTCGGCGAGGGCCAGATCAAACGATGCCATCGTCTCGGTCGCGACGCGGTTCCAGGAGAAATGACGCGACCGAGTGAGGCCCAGAGCAGCTAATTCTGACTGGCGCATCGGATCGGCGCGGAGCGTTCGCACAGCACGGGAGAGGTCGACCGGATCACCCGCGATGAAATAGTCCGCGGCATCCGCTCCGACCTCGCGGAAGATTTCGGTATCGGCCAGGATCACGGGTAAGCCGATCATCATCGCCTCGAGCGTTGGCAGTGAAAAGCCCGTTGCCAGGGTCGAATCGATCAGTGCCGTCGCTGTCGCAAACAGCTCATGGAGTTCTTCGGTTGGCACCCACGATTTGAGCTCCACCGAGTCAGCCAACCCGAGGCTGTCCACGAGTGGAATGAGCGGGTCATCCCCATGGCTGCCGGTGATAACCAAGCGAGGCCGGTCAGCGTGCGCCATGAGCGCCCACGCACGAAGAACGGTTTCGAAATTCTTGTACGGGCTTCGCTGGCCGATTGCCAGGAAGAGGTTGGTGGCTCGGGTCGTACTGGGTAACTGGCTGGTGGGAGGTGTGCGCCCTGCGAGCGGAATCATGTCAATGTGGTCAACCGGAAACTTGAGATAGGTACGAATCGCGGCTGCGGAATATTCGCTAATCGTGATCAGGCGCGTTGCGTTCGCCGCCCCGCGCTTCTCCATCCATTTCACCGGCTCGGTGAAAAGCTTCGTCGGCATGAGTTCGGGATGGGAAAAATACAGGAGATCATGAATGGAAATAACCACCGGGATGCGCGACTGAAGTGGACCGAACATTGACGGGCCGTGAATCAGATCTGCTCCAGCTCTCTTGGCCGCTTGAGATACCCGAAAGAGCTCACCGTAGGCCCAGCTGAAACGATTTTCTCCACTGATACCGGAATCGATAACCTCCCCGGGGAACCAGGACAGGTCGCTTGTCATGAGTTCTCTACTGCCGTAGCCCACAAAATCGAACCCCGTATTGAGTCGGCCGATTTCTCGGTAGAGCTCCCGTGCGTAGGTTTCCATGCCTCCTTTAGTACCTGTGGACTGAAGGAGGTTCACAAAGATTAGAGGCATAGTTTCTGAGTTTAGCCGCGCCATCTGGTGGTACCTCGCCAATATGTTTTTCGTCGGAAGGGCCAAGCCCCAGCGGTTTTCAGGAATAGTAAGAACGTGTTTCGATTCGGTCCTAGGAAAAACAATTTCGTCTTCCAGACACCGAGAAGTTCGCCGCGGTCCGTCTTCTCGGTCGCGTTTCTGATTTTTGACGCCCTCGCCACCGTCTGGTCGCTGGCGAGCCCGATCTTCTCCGTAATCAACGAAAACGCACACGCTAGCAAGGCCGTGGCTCAAGAGCGGATACAGGCTCTCGGCTACCAAGTAGAGGGGTGAAGCACGCTGTTGTCGATCTGCTGGCGGTCTATTCTCACTGGCCGCAAACCGTGTGCTTCACCTATGCACGCAGGCGGCCAGCGCGCTGTGCTGTTAAGCCCGGGTGTACTGGCGGCATGAATTGATTCAGCAAGTGGGTCGGAGCGTACGACCCCCTTATTATCACGCCGTCAGTTTGCCAAGTTCAATCCTGGAAAGGTCGGTAAGAATTTACGGCACGCGCACGGTGAGTGAGCTGCCTGCGGCGAAGTTGTCATGACGATTTTGCAGGCATTCAGGACGACCTCCACCCCGCCTGGTCCTATACCCGCACGGTTGCTGCTGCTCGACGATCACGATCGTATCCGCATCTGTAACCTGGCGGCGAGCGATTGAAGGAGACGGCGTAGAGCGTGCTCACGACCAAAGATCGTGATGACGAGGCCAGTGTTCATAGTGCTCTTAGTCTGTACGATTGGAGGCGCACAGCAGAACATAGACAGGACCTACATCCACATGCATCAAACGTCGACGATCGAGCTGGCGATCCTCATGCCCTATTTGAACGAGGCCGAGGCTCTCGTCGTTTGCGTGAATCGGGCGTTTGGGTGCTTCGAGGGCAGCAGTCTAGCGGGCGACGCCCTTATTGCCGACAACGGCAGCACCGACGGATCGGAGCAGATCGCCGATTCGCTCGGGGCAAAAGTAAAGGACATTGCCGACACGGGCTACGTCGGCGCTCGGAACGGCGGCATCGAGCACGTCCTCGGCACCTACGTGGTTATGGGCGACGCCGACGACAGCTACGACTTCAGCAGCCTGGACGACTTTGTTGAGCGGCTGAGTGCCGGCGACGAACTCGTGATGGGTAACCGTTTTCGCGGCGGGATTGAGCCCGGCGCTATATCGCCGCTTCGCAAATTCCTCGGCACCCCGGTCTTGTCGTGGATTGGGAGCTGGCTGTTTCTTATTCCGGGCACCGCGGCGTTCGTGCTCGGCTTCGTCGGGGTGATGCTGTTGGGCTTTGGGCCGGTGGTCTTCGGCCGAATCGGGTTTACCTATTCATCGCAGCTGTATCTGGCTGCGCTTACTGTGGTGGGTTTCCAATCGGTGCTCTTTGCCATTCCCGCAGCTCTAATTATGATGCTGGGTTCGCAGACAATCATGGCCGGAATGTTTCTCGGTGTGCTGTCGGTCGGCGTGAAGCGACGCTAATTATGAGTATTTCCGTTGCCCTGTGCACCTACAACGGTGCGGCCTATCTCGCTGAGCAGCTGGGCAGCATCCTGAATCAAACGGTGCCGCCGAGCCAGATCGTAGTCTCTGACGACGGGTCGACGGATGCCTCGCTCGCCATCACCAAGCAGGTCGTCACGGACTGGCTTCGCGAGAATCCGAGTGCTGAGGTCGACCTGATCGTTCTGAAGAACGTGACGGCCCTCGGAGTGACAGCCAACTTTGAGCAGGCGCTCGCCGCCTGTACCGGCGATCTCATAGCGCTCTGCGATCAGGATGACGTGTGGGTTCCAGAACGTCTCGCACGTATGTCCGCGGAATTTGAGCGTCGGCCCGGTCTGCTTCTGCTGCACGCGGAGGCGCGCCTGGTGGACGCAGCGGGGATGCCGCTCGGGTTGACGCTGCTGCAGACACTGGGGGTGTCCGACGCGGACCGAGCGGCAGTTCACGACGGTCGTGCTATTGATGCGCTGCTGCGGCGCAATATTGTGACCGGCGCCACCATGATGGTGCGACGAAAACTCGCCTTAGGAGCCATGCCGTTTCCGGAAGCCTGGGTTCACGATGAGTGGCTTGCCGTTGTGGCGGCATCGACTGGCCTGATCGACTTACTCGACGAACCGCTCACCGATTATCGCCAGCACGGCAACAACCAGATCGGCGTGACCACGCTGAACGCCAGGGGCAAGTTGGGCCGGTTGACGGTGCCGCGCACGGCACGCAATGGAAGACTGCTGTCCAGAGCTGAGGTGCTGCAACAGCGAGCGTCGCGGTTTGAACCGGCGGTATCCGCTGCAGTGTTGGCGCTTATTGATGCGAAGTTTGCGCACGAGCGGATGCGAAGTGCGCTCTCGCCGCACCGAATGCTTCGCGTTGCGCCGATCGTGCGAGCGTGGAGCCGCGGTGACTACACGCGATTTGGGCTTGGAGGGCAAGACGTGCTGCGCGATCTGGTGCAGGTGGTCTGAGAGCCTTGCCACACGGCGATGCGCTACCTCAACATGGGCTATTAGGTGCCAACGCACTGGGCCTTGAGACCTAGATTACCGATCAACACGCCTGGTAGCTCGTTCTTTATCAATTCACTGCGGGGGATCAATGCGGAGCGTAAAGGTTCTATCCGTTGTCGCGGCGTCAAGCGTGCTTGTAGGTTGCACTTCCTCGCCTTCGATTGTTGAACCGCCTGCTACTTCTCCTGGACCGACGCCGACGGCAAGCGTGGCCCCGGTGTCGGAACCCATCTCGCGACTGGGCTGACGTGCGAGGACCTGGTGCCGTCCGTTTTAGTGTCCTACCTGCTTAACTCCTCAACGATGACCACGAGCCTGATGGTAAATCCGCGTTCGGCTACACCATTGGGTTATGCCGTAAGTCAGCTCGGTGGGTCATCCTGTCTGGCGAGCAACCCCGCGAACTTGCAGAGTTTTGTTAGCGTTCAGGTGTTGCCTCAGGCCGCAAAGCAGTGGGCTACCTTTGCCGAGAAAACTCCAGAGGTCTTATCCGGAGGTGGCTCCAACTACGGCGATGCCGCCAGCGCCTTATGCTTCAAGGCGGAAGAGCAACGTTCTTGTTCTGTCAACATTCTCGAAGGAGAGCGTTGGCTTGAGGTCGTTGCGCGAGGAATTACTGCTTCGACCTCAGCAACGAAGCTGTGTCAGAGCTTGTGGCTCCACTGATCACTGAGATTGTTGGCACGGTCGGTTCTGCTCCGTCTCCCGGTGCAGTGTGGGTTGCACCGAGCTCAACCGGAGTGCTTCCTGAAGACTGTTCGACATATGCCACCGTAGAAGACTTTCAAGCCCTGTTCGCAACGACCGAAGATATCGTTATGGGTTCAGGCGACGACGGCGAAGGGTGGAGAATCGACAATGCATCGTGGAACATGGCGGAAGTCCATCGATGCAAGTGGGCTACTGCGGCCACCGGACAGACCTGGCCGCTCTATGTCACGTCCTTGCCCGCAGGCGAGTGGGCATATGAACGTTCAGCTGGTGTGATGACCGGGGAGGGGTCGTCCCAGAGAGTAACCGACACCATCGCTGGCGTTGATGCGGCGACCTTTGGGTGCCATGTTTATTCCGGTTTCTGTTCCCTGGACATCGTCGTTGCAGGCAACTGGATTCAATTTAACGCTGAGCAAGCGCCGCTCGGCAGCCTGGACGATGTGCGAGTAGCCCTTCGTGATCTGGCGGAACGCGCGGTCGCACGCTTTTCCGCTTAGGGATTTGCGCGGCCCATGGTGTGTCGCGTCGAGGCCCTTCCTTTATCGGGACTGGGCCCGGCGCGACGACGTGGTGGCAGATCGTGGTGGCATCCGTTGTGGCGGGCCCAGCTGTGCGGTTACGCGGCGCCGTGGGCGGCCGCCCCCGCGGCGAGCTGGACGAGCTGGTTCTGCAATTGCGCCGAATTTGACCCGGCGGGTTGGTTGGCGGTGAACTGCACCCAGTTTTCGCCGATGACGGTGTCAAGCGTGAAGGACTCGGAGAAAATCGCGCAGTCGTATGCGGCCAGGTCGACTCCGGCGATGGGCTCGGAGAGGGGCCTGCTCAGGCCAGCAGACTTCATCAGCACCACCGACTCGTCAAAGGCCCACGCGCCGCCGGGGAGGGCAGAGACGAGGGCTGCGTTTATGTCGGCATTCATGACGTTCCACGCGCAACGATCAACGCTCGTATTCGCCCCCGCGCCGGCTTCGGGACTCCAGCCACCGCCACCAGTGGGCCCGACCGAGAGCTCTCCGGAATAACCCGTGGCCGCACGCACCTCGTCGGCGCTGGCGTAGCCGGTGCAGTCTGCGGGCAATGTGACCGTCGTGGCCGGTACGGTCCACGCGGGGGCCTGGGCGGGGGCATCCGTTACGGTGGCCACGATTGAACTGATGAGTGGCGCCACCTGGGCGACGGCAGCCGCGTCGTTGGTGGAGGTGTCGATGTCTATGCCGACGAGGCTCGTGCTGACCCAGATCATGCCGATCAGGATGTTGCTCGAGCAACTGGAATATGACCCTCGCGCGCAACAGGTCACGTTTGGCGCGTCGCCGTAGGCGGACCCGGAACTGGGCTCGGTGTTCTGGTACCAAGCCGCGTGGGTTGCGAACTGCTCGGCTGCGTCCGGACGTACCTGCACCTTCGCCCGATAAAAGCTCTTGGTTGTGGGACCACCGGTGGGCGGTGGGCGGCGGGCGGTGGCGCGTTGGTGCGCCGAGCGCTGGTGTGGGCAGTCCGGGCGGCTCCTCCACAGATTTAGGTTCGAAAAGTTATCCACGAATTACGAGCTTTTCTCGAGGTTTTTTGGGATTGCTGGGATAATTGTGGTATGAACAACCTCGCTGATGAGCTTCGCCAAGCGGCCGATAGGGTCGCTGGCTTGGGTGATTGCAGCGCGGCGTTCGACGCTCTGTCCGAGAACGATGTGCTCACGGGGCAGCAAGCTTTGGCCGCGGCCCGGCGCCTACTCGATGTGTTCGCCGCGTGGATGGCCGGCACCGTTGCTCGCCGGTCGCGACCGGAGCTCGGCCCCGAGGGCCTGGCCGCACGCCGCGGGTTTGCATCGCCCGAAGCCATGATTCAGCATGTGAACGGCTCAAGCCGAGGCGAAGCGGTGAAGTTGGTGGCGTCGGGAACGCTCATTGCAGAAACAGATGCCGCAGAGCGAGCAGCTGCATCGGCCGCCACCGAGCGGGCTGCCGACCCTTCTCTGGAGGTGCCAAACGACGCTGGCCTAGCGGGCGAGCTGTCCGTCGACGAATTGACGACCATTCCCTGGCAGGCAGCGATCGTGCACGCCGCTGCGAGCGGCACTTTGTCGGTGGATCAGGCGGATGCCCTGCGTCGGGGTCTCGGAGACATTGACTCAGCTGTCTCTGCCCCGATTCTGCGGGAGGCTCTGACGACGCTCGTTCCTGAGATCACGGGGCTCAACGTGGAGCTGGTGTTTCGGCGTGCCCGTCGGTTGCGCGATCACCTCGATGAGGCGGGTATTCGAGCGCGGGAAAAACAGGCCCGCGACGATACCAAGTTCACGCTCTTTCGCCGCCACGACGGCATGGTGGTGCTCAACGGTCTGCTCGCACCAGAGCAGGGCGAGTACTGGCTTAGCGCCTATGACTGCCTCACCAGCCCGCGCCGCGGTGGCGTGCGGTTCGTCGATAAGGAGCAGGCCGCCTGGGCAGAGCGCATCAAAAACGATCCGCGCACGGTGCATCAGATCGCCGCTGACTCATTCACCGCGTTGCTCAAAGCCGGAACTGATGCAGACCCGAGCAAAATGTATGGTGGACGTTACCCGGCGGTGCGCGTGATTGTCACCCACGCCGACCTCGAGAAGGCCAATCTGGATCTCACAGGATGCGCCACGACAGGGGCTGGCAGAGCGGGTGTCGGGAATGCTTCGCCTAAGGTTTGGGAACCCCCGGCCAGAGTTGGACACGGCTTTGTGGAAGGCAATCCCTCCCCGATCATCCTCAACACCGTGCAACAGTTTCTGTGTAATACGGGTCAGTTACGCATGTTCGTGAATGAGGAGGGGCATCCGCTCAAACTGGGCCGCACCCAGCGCTTCTTTAGTGAAGCGCAACGTGTGGCCATGAGTCTGCGTGACGGTGGATGTCTTTTTCCGGGCTGCGATATGCCAGCGTCCCGAAGTGAGGCCCACCATGTCGACCACTGGGTGCGTGATGGCGGTGCGACAGATATCGACTCTGGAATACTGTTGTGTGCGCATTGTCATCGACGGCTGCACCACGAAGGCTGGCAGGCCATTGCGGACCGCGGCAGGTTCTGGCTGCAGCCCCCGGCAACGATCGACCCTCTGCAGAGTCTCATCTTGCTGCCCAGTAAGAACCCGCTCGTGCTCGAGATGCAGCATTAGAGCTTCCGGGTCGGTTGGCACCGGATGGGCGACAGGGGCGTCAACCGGGTGGACCCTGACCATGATTGAGTGACCAAAGTGCTTCGATGGTGATGGTGCTTGCCACGTGGGGCTGCTTGCCTGGCGAGGGCATCAGCTCGTCGAAGCGGACGGCGGCACAAGACGTGTCTCAAATTGGGGTCGCCGGGCTAAGGAGCGTCGGGATGAGGCTTGTGCGGCAGGGCGCTGCGCCAGCTCAGGCCCTGCGCAGCCTTCACCGAACATACGACCAGCAGCAACCAGCCGTATTCGAACAGAATCGTGCTCTCCGCCGCGCTGTTCACGAGAAGGGTAACCAGAACAAGCGGGGCCCACACGTAGACCAGCGAGCGCTTGTTAGAAGCGAGCAGCCACGACCTGGCGAAGGCGAGCAGCACAAGGGCCAGAAAAGCAAGAAAGCCCACCAGCCCTACCTGAAAGAACACGTCGAGGTAGGCGTTGAGGCCGGTGATGTGCATGCGTCCGGTGGTGAATTCGAGCCAACCGTAGGGGGTGACGTTCTGTGGCCAGAACCCGGCCCAGCCCCAACCCTCGATGGGGTGCA
>Ga0307486_1000489_pt1 | contig 36408 bp, 34 predicted proteins | sample CBIW02metaG_FD_203663 | JGI IMG/M metagenome (GOLD analysis project Ga0307486, IMG submission 203663) | Sea-ice brine microbial communities from Beaufort Sea near Barrow, Alaska, United States - CBIW 0.2 | ecosystem: Environmental > Aquatic > Marine > Coastal | place: USA: Alaska | collected... | reverse complement strand
ACCACACTCCGAAGGCCGCGGCGATCGCGACAAGAAAGCCAAGGTGGAGTCGGAAGTCTGAGCCCAGAATCAGCGGGTACTGCGCACTCGCGTCCACGGCGGGCGACTTGGGGTTGTTGCTCCCCTCCGCCTGGAAGGTGTCCTTCGACAACAGGAACGAGACCAGGTTGAGTGCGATGTAGTTGAGCATGATCGTCACGATCACTTCGCTTGCGCCCGTTCGGGCCTTCAAGATGCCGGGGATAAAGCCCCACAAGGCGCCACCGATGATGGTGCCGATGATTGCGACCAAGAGGTGCAGCCCAAGGGGAAGGTGCCAGGCGAAGCCCACGTACGCGCCCACAGTGGCGCCGATGAGGATCTGGCCCTGTGCGCCGATGTTGAACATTCCGGCGCGGAACCCGAGCCCCAGTCCCAGACCCGCAAAGATAAGGGGGGTTGCTGAGGTCAGCGTCTGGGTAAGCGGCTTGATCTGTCCGGCAAAGTCAGCTGCTCCAAAGTTGAAGAACGCGCCTTCAAACATAGCGACGTAGGCGCTTGAGATCGCCTCCCACATTGCGCCGATGGTGTCCATCGGGCGGCTAAAGAAGTAGCCCGCGGATGCCCGCACGCCCTCACTTGCGAAAACAATGAGCAATGCGCCCAGTACGAGCGATGCCACGACCGCGAAGAGGACCACTGTGGCCTGGCTCTCCGTGATTTCCCGCATCACGTGGCGCCAATCGCGCTTTGGTTCGGTTTCTGGCGCCTCGTCTGGCGTCTTCTCAGCTACATCCTGCTCGCTCACGCGGCATCCTCCTCAAGGGCTCCGGCCATCATGAGGCCGAGGGTGTCGCGATCCGTGTCCGGCCCGACAATTCCAACAATCCGTCCGTGATACATCACGGCAATACGATCCGCGAGCGCGACCACTTCGTCGAGTTCCGAACTTACGATCAAGACAGCGGCACCCGCGTCGCGCTCCTGCACGATGCGCTTGTGCACAAATTCAATCGACCCCACATCGAGCCCACGCGTGGGCTGGGAAGCGATGAGCAGCTTGAGCTTGCGAGATAGCTCGCGCGCAAGCACGACCTTCTGCTGGTTTCCTCCCGAAAGCGAACCCGCCGTAGCCCCGATGCCCGTGGTGCGCACGTCGAACTGCTCGACGTTGCGCTCCGCGTTTTCGCTAATGGCCTTGGGCTTGAGTGCGAGTCCCTTGGAGAAGGGCGCGGAGTGGAAGCGGTCCAGAATCATGTTGTTCTGGATCGAGAACGCAGCGACCACGCCGTCTTCGGTGCGGTCTTCTGGGACAAAGCCCACACCTGCGGCCAGCACGTCCTTGATGCTGTCGTCCGTGAGGTCGTCGCCGTCGAGCGTGATGCGCCCTTCGGTCACCGGGATTACGCCCATGATGGCCTCAGTCAGTTCCGTCTGACCGTTTCCTTGCACGCCAGCAATCGCAAGGATCTCGCCGGCACGAACCTGGAAACTCAGGTCGCGCACCTGCGTGATCCCCAAGGTGTCAATGATCGTCATGTCCTTGACATCGAGCATGACCTCGCCTGGCGTGGCATCCGTCTTGTCGATACGCATCGTGACGGCACGGCCCACCATGACGGACGCGAGTTCCTCTTGCGAGGCGGTGGGCTCGGCAGTGCCGACCACCTTTCCGCGACGGATTACGGTGATGGTGTCCGCGACGGCCTGGACCTCGCGAAGCTTGTGCGTGATGAGGACCACCGCGGTGCCCTCGTCACGGAGCTGCTTGATGATCGCGAGGAGCTCGTCGGTCTCCTGCGGGGTGAGGACGGCCGTGGGCTCGTCCAGAATGAGTACCTCCGCCTTGCGAGACAGCGCCTTAATAATCTCGACGCGTTGCTGCAGGCCTACCGGGAGGTCCTCGATCACGGCATCGGGATCGATGTCAAACCCAAAGCGCTGAGAGATCTCTCTGACCGTCTCGCGAGCGGCGTCGATGTTGAGGAGGTTGGCCGGCCCGTGGACCGACTCGTGGCCAAGCATGACGTTCTCTGCCACGGTAAAGACAGGCACCAGCATGAAGTGCTGGTGCACCATGCCGATTCCCGCAGCCATGGCACCGCCAGGGCCCTCGAACTTCACGGGCTTGTCGTCCAACAGGATCTGTCCCCCGTCGGCGTCGTACAGACCGAACAATACGTTCATGAGCGTCGACTTACCGGCGCCGTTCTCTCCCAACAGTGCGTGGATCGTTCCGGGCTCAACAAGCAAATCGATGCTGTCGTTGGCGGTGAAATCACCGAATCGCTTGGTGATCCCTCGAAGTTCCAGCTTCACGCGACGTCCTCTCTTACGGCACCGTCCTTGGTGCCTCTTGCCACTAAAAGTCTAATGACGCCGTCATCGGCGCTTGATGCAAGTCAAGCACGAGGGGCGCGCCACGTCGATGCGGCGCGCCCCTCGTCCCGGGTGTATCACCCGGTAATTCTTTGACTACTTAGACTACTTGACGGCGAGTGAGCCGTCGATGATCTGAGCCTTCAGGTCGTCGATCGTGGAAACCACGTCCGCGTCAACAGTGCCCTCTGCAAAGTCAGAGATGCCAACGCCATCGTTTGCCAGCGTACCGAGGTACGCAGCGGGGTCGAACCCGTCGCCTACAGCGTCACCAGAGACGACGTCTTCGACGGCGGCACCGATCTGCTTGATGACCGAGGTCAGGATGATGTCCGAGTACTCCGGAGCCGTCACGGTCCAGTCGGTGTCAACGCCAACGATCCAGGTGTTTCCAGCGTCCTTAGCGGCTGCTGCTGCACCGAGTCCCACGGGGCCGGCGACGGGCATGATGATGTCCGCACCCTGCGAGATGAAGCCCTTGGCAACATCCTGACCCTTGGTCTGGTCGTCGAAGTCACCGGTGAACGAACCATCGGTTCCGTCCCAGCCGAGGACGTTAACGTCTCCGCCGGTCTGCGTGTTGAAGTAGTTCACGCCGTTGAGGAAGCCCTGCATGAAGATCGTCACGGAAGGAATGTTGATTCCACCGAACGTTGCGACAGTTCCAGTCTGCGTGGCAGCGGCGGCACCGTAACCCGCGAGGAATGCAGCCTCGTCGGTGGAGAAGGTGATGGGCTTGATGTTCGGCGCGTCAGTCGTGCCGTCGTAGTCGTTGTCAGCGAGGTCATCGATGATCGCGAAGTTCGTGTCCGGGTTAGCCAGCGCCGCGTCAACGGTCGCCTGGCTCAGCAGGAAGCCAACCGTGATGATGAGGTCGCAACCGCCGTCGACCATTGCGTCGATGTTTGCGGTGTACTCGTTGCCGTCAGTCGACTCAGCGGTCTTGTATTCCATGCCAAGCTCATCGGAAACTGCAACAAGTCCATCGAAGCCGGACTGGTTGAAGGACTTGTCGTCGAATCCACCGGCGTCAGACACCATGCAGGGGACGAAGTCAATGGACTCTACGGGAGCGGTCGTTGCTGCTGCCGTTGCGGTGGAGGACGTCTCGTCCTCCGGAGCCGACGAGCAAGCCGCGAGGGCAAGCGCCGACACTGCGACGACTGCGCCAATGCGAATTGTGTTCTTCATGAGTAATTCCTCACTTGATCGGGCCTGTTAACGCCAGGCTGGTACGTACATCTAATGCTACGGGGCAAATGTTTCCCTATTCGTCGCCTGCGGCGTCGGTACGGACACGAATCGGCAACAAATGTCCCGCTAATGAGCAATGTCCTATTAAAGACCGGCTGCCGCGTCCTTGACCCGTTGCGCCGCGGAGCGCGAGAGCACCAACAGTGCCTCATCGGACTCCACCACCACGACATCGTCTAACCCGACCACGGCAAGCGGCTTCGATCCACCAACGACCACCGCGCCGGTGGACCCGAACATCCCTACGGGCGCCGTGCGTCCGATGCGCGTCACCCCATCAGCATCCGGAGTCAGCAATCCCGCGAGCGAGTCAAAGTCGCCGACGTCGTGCCAGTCGAACGCGCCGGGCACCACCGCGACGCCCCCTTGCGCGCCGACGGGCTCCGCAATGGCGTGGTCGATCGAGATCCTCGTCAGGGTGGGCCACACGCGCGCGAGCGTCTGGGCCCGCTCAGGGGTGTCCCAGTGGGCGGCAACCTCCGTGACCCCGCTGTGAATGCCCGGCTGCAGCCGGGCGAGGTGCCCGAGCAGCACCTCGGTGCTTACTACGAACATTCCCGCGTTCCATACGTATCCACCCTGCGCAAGCATCGCCTCGGCGCTCTCCCGATCGGGCTTTTCGATGAACTCTTGCACCGCGAAGGCTCCGGGTGCATCTGCCAGCAACTCACCCCGAGCGATGTACCCGAACGCGGACGACGGTTCGGTGGGATTGATCCCGATGGTCACGACCTTGCCCGTGCGGGCGGCCGCGACTGCGGTGCGCACCGCAGCACGGAACGCCTCCGGTTCGCCGATGACGTGGTCGGCGGCAAACGACCCCATGATGCGATCGCCGTGGCGATGCTGAATGATCGCCGCCGCGAGCGCGATCGCGGCCATCGAGTCACGCGGGCTTGGCTCAGCTACCAGATCCTGCGCAGGGACCGTCGTGACCTGAGACGCGACGGCATCGGCGTGACGTTGGCCAGTCACGATCATCGTCTGCCCCGCCAGTGGCGCGAGGCGCTTCACCGTGTCCTGAATCAGGGTGCTTCCGGTACCGAGCAGATCGAGCAGAAACTTTGGCCGATGAGGTTGAGACAAGGGCCACAGCCTCGAGCCCACCCCGCCTGCGGGAATGACCGCGACAAGGTCCTCGATCACGCCGTCGGCTCCGGACTCTGCTCCAACGGAGACCGGATCAGCCTCTAATGGCCCGCCTTCCCCCGCGGGATTGGACGACGCTTCGGGACTCTCGTGCGATAGCTTCATGGAGACCACATTAGGATGCTAGATAGTGTCCCGAGTCACCCAAGGAGTTTCTGTGTCACGCGCTACAACGCTGTATCGAGGTCGTGAAGGCATGTGGATGTGGGTCGTGCATCGCATGACCGGCGTCGCCATCTTCTTCTTTTTGGTGGTGCACGTGCTCGACACCGCGCTTGTACGGGTCTCGCCAGAGGCGTACAACCAGGTGATTGGGGCCTACAAGACTCCCATCTACGGCCTCGTTGAAGCCGGCCTTGTCGCCGCCATCGTCATCCACGCCTTCAACGGCATCCGTATCATCCTCATCGACACCTGGCCCTGGGCTCTCAAGCACCAGCGGCACCTCGCCTGGATCGTGTGGGGTCTGTTCATCGTCATGATGCTCGGATTCCTCCCCAGACACCTCTCTCACGTGTTTGGAGGTGCGTGATGACTGAGTCAACAGCACCTGCCTCTGCCGACAAGCCGACCCCCGTGGTCGAGCCCCTGCGCCCCCCTTCCGGCCGTACGCGCAACCACGCCGAGCAGTGGTCGTGGCTCTTCATGCGCGGCTCCGGCGTGCTGCTGATCGCCCTGATCTTCACGCACCTCTTTATCAACCTCTTCAGCGGCGACGGCGTGAACCAGATCGACTTCGCCTTTGTCGCGGGCAAGTGGGCCTCTCCGCTCTGGCAAGTGTGGGACTTCGTCATGCTCGTCCTCGCCATGATCCATGGCGGCAACGGCATGCGCCTGCTCATCAACGACTACGCCCGCAAGCCCTGGATCCGCAAACTTCTGCGGGGCCTCCTTGCCGCCTCAGTCACGGTCATCATCGGTCTGGGCTCGCTGGTGATTTTCACCTTCGACCCGTGCCCTACCGGCGGCGACCAATCCCTACTCCCGACCTTCTGTGAGGACGTTCGATGACCGAACACGAATACGACGTAGTGATTGTTGGCGCCGGTGGCGCTGGCATGCGTGCAGCACTCGAGAGCTCTCAGCGGGCCAAGACAGCAGTGCTCACCAAGCTCTACCCCACGCGCTCGCACACTGGCGCAGCCCAGGGTGGCATGGCGGCTGCACTCGCCAACGTAGAGGACGACAGCGTCGAATGGCATATATTCGACACCGTCAAGGGCGGCGACTACCTGGTGGATCAGGATGCCGCCGAGATCCTTTGCAGCGAGGCCGTCAAGGCCGTGCTCGACCTCGAGAAGATGGGCCTGCCGTTCAACCGCACCACCGCAGGCAAGATCGATCAGCGTCGCTTTGGTGGACACACTCGCGAACACGGCCAGGCCGCAGTTCGTCGTGCCTGCTACGCAGCAGACCGGACCGGCCACATGATTCTCCAGACCCTCTACCAACAGTGCATCAAGCAGGAGGTGGAGTTCTTCAACGAGTTCTACGTCCTCGATCTGATCCTGAACGACGACCCCCAGTCCGCGGAGGGCGAAGAAGTCGCCGTTGTCGGCGTGGTCGCGTACGAGCTGTCGACCGGCGAGATTCACACGTTCAAGGCCAAGTCGGTCATCTTCGCGACCGGTGGCGCGGGCAAGGTCTTCAAGACCACGTCTAACGCGCACACCCTGACCGGAGACGGGATGGCGCTTGCGCTACGCCGCGGAATCCCGCTTGAGGACATGGAGTTCTTCCAGTTCCACCCCACAGGCCTTGCCGGTCTTGGCATCTTGCTGTCGGAAGCGGCACGCGGCGAAGGCGGCATCCTCCGCAACTGTGAGGGCGAACGCTTCATGGAGCGCTACGCCCCCACTATCAAGGACCTCGCCCCGCGTGACGTCGTAGCGCGAGCCATGGCGAACGAGGTGCGCGAAGGCCGTGGCTGTGGCCCGAACAAGGACTACGTGCTACTCGACCTCACCCACCTTGAGCCCGCACACATCGACGAGAAGCTTCCCGACATCACCGAGTTCGCCCGCACCTACCTTGGGGTCGAGCCCTACACGGAGCCCGTGCCGGTCTTCCCGACCGCGCACTACGCGATGGGCGGAGTCCCCACCACGACAGACGCCGAGGTACTTCGCAACAATCACGACACCATCAAGGGTCTGTACGCAGCGGGCGAGGTCGCTTGCGTGTCAGTCCACGGCGCCAACCGTCTGGGAACCAACTCCCTGCTTGACATCAACGTGTTCGGACGTCGCGCAGGAATCGCCGCAGCCGAGTACGCGCTGACCGCGACCCAGCACGACATGCCGGCCGATGCCTCGGCCCTGGTTGTCGACGAGGTCGCCAAGCTTCGCGCGACGGTAGGCGGCAACGGCACCGAGCGTGTGGCGGACATTCGCCGCGAGCTGCAGGCCACGATGGACCGCAACGTTCAGGTCTTCCGCACCGCCGAGTCTCTTTCCGAGGCTCACCAGCTGGTGGGCGAACTCCGGGAACGCTTCAAGAACATCGCGATCCACGACCGTGGAGCCCGCTTCAACACCGACCTGCTTGAGGCGATTGAATTGGGCTTCTTGCTCGACCTCGCCGAGGTGGTCGTGCTCGGAGCAGAGCGTCGCAAGGAAAGCCGCGGCGGCCACTACCGCGAAGACTTCCCCACGCGCGATGACGAAAACTTCATGGAACACACCATGGCGTACAAGACGGCAGATGGCATTCGCCTCGACACCAAACCGGTAGTCGTGACGAAGTACCAGCCCATGGAACGCAAGTACTAGGCGGAGGAGAACCATGACAACAACAGCTGACGCACCGGTACGTGCCGGTGAAGTTCCCAGCTTCGAGGTCACACTTCGCATTCAACGCGTCGACCCCGACGGCACCGCCGAGCACCCCGCTGGGGAGCAGTACTGGGAGGACTTCACCATCCAGGCCCACGGCACCGACCGCGTGCTGGACGCCCTCCACAAGATCAAGTGGGACGTAGATGGCTCTCTCGCCTTCCGTCGCTCGTGTGCGCACGGCGTCTGCGGCTCAGACGCGATGCGCATCAACGCCAAGAACCGGCTTGCGTGCAAGACGCTCCTGAAGGACCTCAACCCGTCGCGTCCCATCACGGTCGAGCCCATCAAGGGACTGCCGGTCGAGAAGGACTTGATTGTCGACATGGAGCCGTTCTTCGCCAGCTACCGCGAGATCATGCCGTTCCTCATGACCTCGGGCCCCACTCCCGAGAGGGAACGCCTGCAGAGCCCCGAGGAGCGCGCGCGCTTCGACGACACCACCAAGTGCATCATGTGCGCGGCGTGCACCACCTCGTGCCCCGTGTTCTGGACCGACGGACAGTACTTTGGCCCGCAGGCCATCGTGGGCGCCCACCGCTTCATCTTCGACTCACGTGACGAAGGCGACTGGGAGCGACTCGAGATCCTGAACGACAAGGCCGGCGTGTGGAAGTGCCGCACCGCGTTTAATTGCACGGAGGCCTGCCCCCGTGGCATCGAGGTCACCAAGGCCATTTCAGAGGTGAAAAAGGCTCTCAACACCGGAGTCATCTAACTTCCACAGCTTTTGCGCCGGGAGACTTACAATCTCACCATGGCGAAGAGGAAAGACGCGGTGGCGAACAAGGCCCGCCTCATGGAGGCGGCCTTTGAGTTGCTCGCGCAGCGCGACGCCGATCTCACCGTGCGTGAGCTCGCCGTCGCTACTGGCCTCGGCATCGGCACCGCCTACCGCCACTTCCCCACCCACGATGACCTGATCCGCGACCTCTACGCTCACGGCGTGGCCACCCTCAGCGCGGGCTTAGCTGCACCGGATCCGCAGCTCAGCGCGTGGGAGTCGATTGCCGAGCTGATGCAGAGCTCCGCCTTGGCGCTCGCTGGTTCACCGGGCCTGCGTATTGTGATGCGGCGCATGTACGAGGTCGACCCCCGCCACCGCCCCGCCACGCAGTTTATAGACGTGTTCCGTCGGCTCATCAAGCAGGCACAGGCCGATGGCGACATGCGTCCGGGAATCACCGCAGCCGACATCGCGCTGTCCGTCTTCGCGGTTGGAGGGCTCGTAGGACACCCCACCGACGCCGAGCAGCGCCTGATGCGCCGTCACTTAATCATCACTTTGGACGGGATGCGCGCCGAAGGCAGAGTGTCAAAGCTACCGGCCGACACGATGAATGCGGAGGAGTTCCACGGCTTCCTTCACCGCTCCAACGCCCAGCTCGCCTGGTAGCCAGATCCCGCGGGCGGTTCCAGGCTGCGCGGCTAGCCGCTAGCGTTCTCGATGCATCGCGCGACGCGTCGTCACGGTCCCGTAACCACGCAAGGACACGGGCCCCATGGCAACAACCTGAATGCCTGCTGTCGCTGACCTCGACTGCGACAGTGTCCCCAGCCAGGCAGCCGCGTAGAGGATGATCCTCGCGATGAAGTTCACAAAGAGCATCACCGTGATCACGGCAGCGGCAGACGCCAGCACGGCGTTAGAGGCGACACCACCCACGACCAGCGAAACGGCCTGACGCAGCGCCCCTATGGCCACAGCCGCGGTAAGCAGCGTCCACAGCAGCTGCTTCCTGGGCGCCTTGAAGCGCCCCAGCACCACGATCGCCAGCGACACAAAGGCCATGTCGACCACGACTCCCGCTACGAACGCGGGAATCCTAATGATCCATTCGGAAAGCGGTTCCTCAGAGATGAGGTTCGCGACGGTTGCGGAGAACTTCGACGCGAGTAGCTGGAGCAGCACCCCCAGCAGCACTACCAGGATGAGCGCCAACAGGACCGCGAAGTCACGCAGCTTGCCCTTAGCTGGAGACGCCGTGTCCTTGCCGAGCATCGCTAGGGTGCCCAGGCGCAGGGCGCTCAAGTACCGAGTTGCGGTGTTGAACAGAATGAGAAAACCGGCGATGCCCACGACACCGGTAAGAGTCTGGGGTTTGATGATTGAGGGATCCACCAAGCCAGTGCATTCGCCGTCCGTAGTGCACGTCTTGATGATTCCCGGGATCGTGTCATCAATAAAGCTGTAGAACGCGTCGTTCCACGAGGCGTTGAACTGGACCATGAACGTCGACAGCGTGATCGCAATGACCAGGGCTGCGGCGAGTGACGTCAACGACAGGTACGCGATGCCCCCCGCGAGCAGATTCCCGTTGGCTTTGCTCACACGCTTGAGCATCCGCCCCGGATGAGTCCGGTCGAACCACTCCTTGCGAGACTTGGCCTTCGCGAGCACCTCTTTGCCCTTGTCGACAGCCGAGGCGTCGTCCCGGTGGGCTCTTCTCGCTACTGCACGGTGAGTCACTCTGCGTTCGATCGTAGCGGACTGCTTGTGGTCACGACTCATGCGCTAGTTCCGGCGGGCCGGGGCCAACAGACCCACCCGGTCATAGAGACGCGCTAGCGTGGGGGCAGCCAGGGCCGAGGCCTTCGCCGCGCCTTCCGCGAGCACCGCGTCGAGTTTGTCCGGCGACTCCATCCACTCGAGTGTGGCGTCGCGCAGAGGGGTCAGAAAGTTCACGGCTACTTCGGCCAGATCGACCTTGAGGTGACCGTACATCTTGCCCTCGTAGTCCAGCACGAGCTGCTCGACACTGCGGCCGTCGAGCGCCGAGTAGATGGTCAACAGATTTGAGATACCTGGCTTCGCCTCACGGTCGAACGTGATGACCGTGCCGGTGTCAGTGACGGCCGACTTGATGCGCTTCGCCACTGCCTTGGGATCGTCAAGCAACTCGATCAGCCCATTGGGGCTCGAGCTCGACTTGGACATCTTGGCCGTGGGGTCCTGCAGATCGTAGATCTTCGCCGTGGCTTTGACGATGTGCGGCTCGGGAACCACCACGGTGCCCTCACCGAAGCGCGAGTTGAGCCGTTGCGCCAGGTCACGCGAAATCTCCAGGTGTTGGCGCTGGTCCTCGCCTACGGGTACGAGGTTAGTGTCATAGAGCAGGATGTCAGCGGCCATCAGGACGGGGTACGTGAACAGTCCTACGGTGGTTCCGGACTCCCCCCGCTTGGCGGACTTGTCCTTGAACTGAGTCATGCGGCTTGCTTCGCCAAAGCCGGTGAAGGTGCTGAGCAACCATGCGAGTTCGGCATGCTCATGCACGTGCGACTGGACAAAGATGAGCGAGCGCGCGGGGTCGACGCCCGCCGCAAGGAACTGGGCGGCGGTGGCCCGCGTACGGCGGCGCAAGGCCTCCGGTTCCGGCGAGACGGTCAGCGCGTGCAGATCAACCACGCCGTAGATCGCGTCGTGGGTGTCCTGGAGCTTTACCCACTGAGTCAGGGCACCGAGGTAGTTACCAAGTTGCAGGGAATCGGAGGTCGGCTGCATGGCCGAAAACACGCGAGGCTTCATGCGCCTATTGTTCCAGGTTCTACGCGTTGTCAACGTCTGCCCAGCCGTCCAGCTACTTCTTGCCTGGCTGCGGCTCACTCAGCGTCCCGCAACAGCGAGCCTGCCGCAATGACCCGCGGGAGTAGCCAGAGGCGCCTGAGGTGGCGCTCCGGGGCCTACTAGCCCACCTCTAAGTCGCCTCGTCGTCGAACGGAGCGGGCGTTCCCGCCGCGAGCGCAATGCTCGCGGCGGGTCGCGCTACCGCGGTTGGCTTGGGAGCCGGCTCGTACAGCGCCTCCCGCACAATAGTGCGCGGGTCGTACTGCCGAGGGTCGAGCTTGGCCCAATCAACGTCGTCGCCAACTTCGCGCTGCAAGGTCTCCTTGCCCTCGCGAAGCATGTCGCGTCCCTTGGATATCCAAGTACGCAACTGCCGCGAGTACTCGGGGAGCCGTTCTGGCCCAATCACGATCACCGCGATCAGTGCCAGAACAACAAACTCTCCGCCGTTGATCGAAAACATAGGTCCTATTCTGACGGTTCTGGCGAAGGAGCGGTACTTCCGTCGATGTTGACGTCGGTATTCGCACCCAAGGTGACGGTGACTTCGTGCTCGTCCGTGCCGTGCTTGAGCGTGAGCACCACGTCGTCGCCGGGAGCCTTGGCCCGAATCGCGACGACTAGTTCGTCGCTACGAGTCACCAGGCGCCCATCAATCTGGGTGACGACGTCTCCCGGTTCGATGCCCGCCTGCTCGGCCGGACCATCGGCGATGACGCCGGTCGCGTCGTCCACGACCTTGATGCCCTCGCCGGTATAGGTCTGGTCGAGCAGCACGCCGATCACTGGGAAGGTTGCTACGCCATCTGCGATGAGCTGGTCGGCCGTGCGGCGAGCCTGGTTAGACGTGATCGCGAAGCCAAGGCCCACCGAGCCTGCCTGCGACGTCGATGAGGCACCCAGCGATGCGATCGCCGAGTTAATTCCGATGACCTCGCCGCTCGAGTTGATGAGCGGTCCACCCGAGTTGCCGGGGTTGATCGCCGCATCGGTCTGGATGGCGTCGATGTAGGCGGGCTCTTGAGTCCCGTCGCCCGCGGTGACTGGACGGTGAAGCGCAGAAATAATGCCCGTCGTCACCGTGGAATCAAGGCCAAGCGGCGACCCGATAGCGATGGCCTCGTCGCCCACAACCACCTGATCGGAGTCGCCAAGCACCAGCGCCGGGAGTCCGGTCTCGTCGATCTTCACGACAGCGAGGTCGTATTCGGGGGTAGTGCCCACCACGTGGCCGTCGACGACCGAGCCGTCTGATTTGAGAACGGTGACCGTGTCGTCAATCGCACCCTCGACTACGTGGTTATTGGTCAGGATGTAGCCATCCTCGCGAATAATGAAACCCGAGCCGGTCGAGGTTCGCTGACCCGTGCTGGTGGATTCGATCGAGACGACGGACGGCATGACTGCAGCAGAGATAGACGCCACTGAGCCCTCCGCGCGATCGATCGGCTCACCGTTGGACATCGGCAAAGCCACCGTTGAGGACGGACCCCACTCGTCGTAGGCCCACGAGCCACCGGCACCACCGACGACGCCGAGCGCGAGTGCGCCGATGGCGATGGCGGAGACAGTGCGCTTGCGCACCCGACCCACCGGGGGCTTGGGCGGTGCGGGGGGTAGGTCAGCGGGCGGTGCTTGCCACGCGGAGCCAGGCTGCGGCTGTCCGCCAACTGGCGCCACACCGAACCCGGGGCCTGCCGCAGGGGCAAGGGCGGTGGTACCCGCGGCGCTGGACGCAGCCTCGGCCGCCTGTGCGTGAACAGGCTCAGGAGCGGGCGCGGCAGGCGCCGCGAGTAGCGCGGCCTGGTCCGCGCTGGTGTCTACGGTCGCGGCCGAGCCAGTTGCCTCATCGGCGGCGGCGGGCGCACCCGCGCCGTTCTGCGCATCGGCTGCAGTATCGGCCGCAGCTTCAGCCGGGGCGTTTACGGGGCTATCGAGGCCGGTGTCGTCCGGCGCCAAGCTTGTGGTCCGTGCGTCCTCGGCCGCATCGGGCTTATTTGGTTCGTCTCCCACAGGGGTGGGTGACGCGAAGGATGAGTCATTCATGAGAACTGCCTTTCAGGACTAGTTGCCGGTAAGAGTTCCGGCGAGTTCTCCAAGCCCGTTCGCAATGCGATCGAAGAATCCGGGCTCAGTGTTCGTGGGGAAGGTGCCTGCCACCGTTTCCAGGGTCACCATGGCGCAATCACACGTCATAGAAACCACAATGTCGCCTGTCTGCCACACGATTTGTGCGGGTTCTAGGCGAACGATGTAGGCATCGACGCCTTGCACATCAGCGCGCGGCAGGTCAGCCACGCGTTGAGGGGCGAGATCGCCATGCTGTTCGGTCACGACCACAGGGTCGAGGCCCGCATACAGCGAGGCGACGAGGACGTGGGCACCGTTATCACGGCGCATCACCCTCGCTTCGATGGGGACGAGTCCACTGTCCTGCCAGTCCGGATGGACCCACGCACTCATATCGTCCTCAGAACGCATGTTCTCAGGATTCATAGACGCGACACTGCTAGACGCACCCTCGGATGAGGAGGCGGCAAATTCAACTGGGATGTCTTCCGGGTTCCCCGCGTAGTACGCGGCTCCCGTGCCAGCGGTGGCGACAAGGACGATGGCGACACCTAGAGTCGCCGGGCGACGATTGCGGCCACTCGCGGCGCGCGCCCGATGCTTCGACTCGCCCTTGGCGATGCTCGCCATGCGGTCGCGATCAAGAAGCTGCTGCGCGAACCGCATATCGATTCCGGCACTTGAGGAGTGGAGGGCTTCACGTGCGGCACGTAGTTCTTGCCAGCGATCGGCGCACTCCGGGCACTCGTCAAGGTGCCTCATAGCGTCAGCCGCTTCAGTGGTCGACATCCTGCCATCAAGCAGGTCGTGAACGCTCTCTCCGAGGTGCTTTGCCGTCACTCGCCACCTCGCACCGGAGCGCGATGCGCGAGAGACTCGCGCAACTTCGCGCGGGCGCGAGACAGTCGAGAACGAACGGTACCCATTTTGATACCGAGCGTGGCGGCAATTTCTTCGTACGACAAACCCTCGATATCGCTCAGCACAACGGCAGCGCGGTATTCGGGGGGAAGGTCGGCGAGTGCCGCCACGATGTCGTCACCGAGGTGCGACATATCGAACGCGTCTTCTGGCTGTCCCGAACGCTCATGACGGTCGAAACTGTCAGACGTGGATACAGCCGCGTCATCGTCCGCCATGAAGTCGAAGCGGATTCGCTTCTTACGTCGCATGCGGTCGAGGAAGAGGTTCGTGGTGATTCGGTGTAGCCAACCCTCAAAGGTTCCGGGCTTGAACTGCGACAGCGAGTTAAACACGCGGATGAAGACATCCTGCGTGAGATCCTCGGCATCGTGCTGGTTGCCGGTGAGGTGATACGCCAAACGGTATACGCGACCCGAGTGTTCCTCGACGATGCGCTCCCACGTGAGCTCAGGTCCGAGCTCGGGGGCATCGGTGATGGAGGTAGTCACGGCTTCAGTCGTCATGGTTTCCTCCCTCACAATCTGCTCAACGGTTCGGTGCTCCTCTATGTTCCCATGATTCGTGCCGGAGCGTAAGACAGATTGGTCCCCCGCCGACCGATATCATGCGAACAGGAGGTGTGCCATGACGAACGAGGCCGCTAATTGGGCTTACGCCGAGGATTTCATTCAAGAAGACCGAGTGCTGCTCAGCGCTCGCGACGCAGCTGACGAGCTCGGCTGCGCGCCGATGCTGGCTGGCGCGGGACGGATGCTGCAGATTCTGGCGCGCGCAATGAACGCGAAGTCAGTCGTTGAGATCGGCACCGGCGCCGGGGTCTCGACAACGTATCTGTTGCGCGGAATGCACCCGCACGGAATCATCACGACCATCGACGTCGAGGCGGAACACCACAAGGCCGCCAAGCAGACGCTCGCTTCCGGAGACTTCGCGCCCGGGCGGGCCCGCATGATCACCGGACGCGCGCTTGAGGTACTTCCGCGCCTCACTGACGGCGGCTACGACCTGGTGCTGATCGATGCACGCAAGTCCGAGTACCCTGCGTACCTTCAGCAGTCGCTACGGCTGCTGCGAGTCGGTGGAATGCTGGTCATCGACAATGCGCTGTGGCACGGGCGAGTCCCCGACCCCGCGCAGCGCGACGGCGACACGACCGCGATCCGAGAGACGCTCAAGGCTGTGCGCAACAACGAGAGCCTCACGCCCACGTTGGTGCCGTCTGGCAACGGGCTTCTAGTCGCTATGAAGGACTAGCCTGACCGCGATCTGTACGGGTGCACAAAAAGCGGGGACTCGGCGCGATGCCGAGGCCCCGCTTTTCAGTGTCGGCTAGTTGTTGAGCGTTGCGAGTTCCGATGCAGGATCCGCACCGTCTGCGATCTTCTGCAGAATGATCCCTAGATCGTTCTCGAGTGCATCGTTGCCCGGGGAGACCAGTTTGCGCGCGTACTGGCTGTCCTGAAGACTCTCGACGGTAAGCGCCAGACTGGTGTGCGCAAGCTCACTCTCATCGTCACCGAGTTCGACTGTTACGTCTTCAGAGACGGGGAAGCCCTGCAACGTCGCCGTCCACAGTTCCTGCCCGGTGCCAACGGCCATGAACTTCACGAACTTTGCCGCAGCCGCTTGCTTCTCGGCACTCGAGTCCGCGCTGATGGCGAGCGCGAAGTCGACCCCTGACGTCACGCCAGCATCCGTGTCCCCCATCGTTGGCATCAAGGCGAAACCAATCTCGTCGCCTTCGACAGCCGATCCGGGGATTTCTGGGCTAGTCGAGAACGCTGCCCCTACGTGCCACGAGCCGGTCGGGAAAAACGGCGCCTTTCGCGCAAAGAAGTAGTCGTCGCGCGCAGCGGGATACGTAGTCACTGTTGTAGCGGCATCCTCAAACACGCCATCCGTAAACAGGTCCTGCCAACGCTGTGCAGCTGCAACTAGGGATTCAGAGTCCCAGTCGATGTCCCCCGCCGCGGCCTTGTAGATGTCGCCGCCCTCACCGAACTGATTGCTAAGCCAGACAAAGAAATCTGCGTCGTGCCACGTATCTGCCGCGCCCATCGCGAATGGAGAGTAACCCGCATCGCGCGCAGCCTGACTCACCTCGACCAGCGACTCGTAGTCAGTAGGGAGCGACAGGTCGAGCTCCTCCATCAGGGTCTTGTTGTAGGCAAAGTACTCCATGCCGCCCATCAGAATCGGCACAGCTGCCGCCTTGCCATCGCTGGTGGTGGTCTGTTCGACCGCAGCCGCATTAAGCATATCGAGCCAGTCGGTCGCGTACTCCGATGTGTCGAGCGCAAAATCTGCGTAGTCATCGAGCGATGCGCCCACCTGCACTCCGAACAGATCGGGAGTGGTCCCCGCAAGGATCTCGTTGTCGAGGTTACCGATGAACGCCGCGTAGTCCTCGTCACGATTGAAGTTGATAGTGATACCGGGATTTTCCTCTTCAAACGCGGCCACAATCTCGGGCCACTGATCCTGGGTCGGCAGCCAAGTGGCAAAATTCAGCTCAACCGTCTCGCTTCCACTCGAAGCCGTGGACGCGTCCGTTGAGTCATCGGCCGTACCGCTACACGCAGCCAGCAGCAACGCGCCAGCGCTGACCAGCGCGATGCCGCCGAGCACCGACTTGGAATTCTTGTACCTGAACATCATTGTTCTTCCTTTCGTTGGTTACTACTCGCAGAATTTGTTATCTCGACGCCGCACACTCGTGCGCCGGCGATCTCTATCCGTTGTGCAAAGGCGGAGTGGCCCACTGCCACAACCACCGTTTCGCCACCCACGCGAAGCATGAGTTGCCCATCTGAGGCCCCACAGCGCACGCTGAAATTCAGCGCGATTCCGGAGACCTCAGAAATTTGTGTAGTGCCATTTGCTGTCACCCGAACGATCCGCGCCACACCCTGGTGGACCTCCACCGTCACGCGGTCGGATTCGCAAACGTAATATGCAGAAAAGACGACCCGGCCGTCTCTGCCGTCGTAAACATCGAAATCATGGACCGTCGTCGAACTCGCACGGGATTCTTTCGAAACGAATACGACTGCGCCGTCTATGCCCTCCAGTCCGAGCTCGCTCGCGTGTTCGCCGACAACGTGTAAAATCTCGCGATCTGCCTCGTAGTAGTCACCCCAGGCGGCGAGACCCTCACCCCACAGATCCACGTGTTCGGTCACGACAAACGCCGAGAACCGCGCGGCATCGCCGCGTGAGACCAACCCGACTGCACCACCACCTCGCGGCGCAGGGACGGTCAGGACAGTCAGGCCATCAAGTCGGATTTCCATCTGCCTAGGGCCACGCTGGACCTCAAGCAATCGGAAGGCACTCGCGTCACCGATCTCTACTGTCGCCCGGCCCAGTTCGACGACACTGCTCCCACTATCCCGACACTCAGCTACTAAAACGCCGCCGGCCAGATCGAGCCAGATCGTGACACGCTTATCAACGGCGTCGTATGCGACGAACCCAATGCGTAAGCCAGTAGATGGTTCGTCGGAGTTCGCTGCCACCCATACCTGGGCGCGATAGCACCCCAAGTCGGCGTCGCTGAGTAGCCGATGCTCAATACCCACCGAGGTGCTCACCTCGCCCCTCGCCGCGCGCCAGTCCCCTTCGACGTTGCCCCACATTGGAACTGAAGTGAACCCGCTTGGGAGGTAGTCCGCAAGAAGCGGCGCTGCGGGAGCCAGGCAGGGCAAAGCCGTCGGTGCGGGCGTATCGAGCTTGTCGCCGTCAAAGTACAGCGGATCCATCCGCATGGTGCGCTGCTCACGGTCAAAATCCAATTCGTCCGCGGCATCGCGCCCATGATAGAGAATCCAGGAATCGACGAGGTTGGGGCCAACCACGATCGAATTGTGGCCGGTGCCTTCAACGGCATCACTACGCTTGATAAGTGCCGCATGTTTGGTAGCGCTGGGGTACTTAGTCCATTCAAGCTCGTTGATGGCCCCATCGATCAGAGCCCGCGAGTACCCCACAAAATAGTTCTCTCGAATGTAGGCATTTCCGGAGTAGGTCACATAGGCGCGGTTTCGCCTTCGGAAGTAGCTCGCGCCCTCCACTGTGTACCAATCCCTCCCGTCACCAAATCGGTTCTCTTCAAACATCTCTTCAGGAAGGCTTGGAAATACAACGGGTCGAGGTTTCCCCTCGAGCGCCTCAAACGAATCGAGCTTGTCGACAAAGATAGACGTACCTATGAATCGTTCATCGGCCGATGCTTGGTCGTTCGTGGAGTAGAACATGTAGTAATTTCCGTCATCGCCACGCACTACATGGGGGTCGATCGAGAACGAGTCAAAAAACGTGTGTTGATACCGATACGGCCCCATCGGGTCCGTAGCCGTAGCGACCATGAGGTGCTCATCGTGCGGATCCGACGAGTCCTGAGGAGCACACGAGAAATACATGTAGAAGTGCCCCTCGGCATAGGTCACGCACGGTGCCCAGTAGTTGCTACGCCCAGTAATTTGCAAGATATAGCCGGCGTCGTGCCAGAGCACCAGGTCGTCTGACCAACTCCCTTTCACTCCGCGCTCGTCAGTCGCCACGCAGTAGTACCGCCCCCGGTACTGAAAACCGAATGGATCCGGATTTGTATGCTCCTGGCCGTCCACGTAGCGCAGCGGGTTCTGGTATTTGTGGGCGTCATTCAACTCAAGCGGACGCATACTCGTTGGTGTCATCGAAGACTCAGCTCTTGACCGCACCGGCAGTAACCCCCGCCTGCAGGTAGCGCTGCGCTACCAAGTAGACAATCAGCGAAGGGATGGTCATCAGGATCAGCCCGGCATAGAGTTGAGATATCTGCTCGAGGCTCATGCGGTCAAACTCCAGCAAAGAAATTGCCTGGGTGACTGGGAACTTTTCTGCGCTCCGCAACAACAGGTTGGGCAACAGGAACTCGTTCCACGAATACACGAAAGACAACGTGCCCACGGTTGCGAGGGTGGGCCCGGACAACGGAAGCAGAATTCGAACAAAGGTGCGAAAGAGCCCTGCCCCGTCGAGCGATGCCGCTTCGATGATTTCATCAGGGATGGAGTCGAAGTGGTTCTTCATGATCAGCAACATCATCAATGAGTTGAAGGCCGCGAGCGGAATGATGACGCCTAGATAAGAGTCACGTAGCCCGACAGAGTTCACGCTGAAGAAGAGCGGTGTCACTACCGCCGCTATAGGTACCGCGAGACACCCGAGCAGGAGTGAGTACAGGAGCTTCCGCCCGCGGAACCGCAGTTTAGAGAAAGCAAAGCCTGCAAGCGATGCGACGATCATGATCAGGATGGACGCGCTGCCTGCCATCAAGAAGCTGTTGCCGATGGCCCGCCAGTAGTCGAAGGTCTCTGACGTCAGAACCGCATCGTAATTGCCCCAACCGCCTACTTGCACTGACTTGTAGACCGCGAGGCCAATGGGGAACAGCCACAGGGCAGCGAGGAAGATGAGTACCGCATACATCGCGATTTGGGCCCCGGGCGTAGTGCGGTTCTTCATCGCTTGCCCCCTTCACGATTGGCGAGTTTGATTTGGACCATGGCAAGCCCAAAAGCAATGACGAGGATCACCATGCCGATCGCCGACGAATACCCAGCCTCGCGATTCGAGCGCTCTTCATAGAGCAAGGTGCTGAGGAAGTGTGTCGAGCCACCTGGGCCACCGCCAGTGGTGAGCCAAACGATGTCGAAGGTCTTGAGCGCACCCACAATGCCGAGGATGATGAGGACGCTCGTGGTGCCCCTGAGCGACGGGATCGTGATGCTTCGCAGCCTCCGCCACCATCCCGCTCCATCAATTTCAGCGGCCTCATAGAGTTCTTCTGGAATCGACATCAGGGCGGCGTAGTAGATCATCATCGAGAACCCCATCCACTGGAAGACGTTGATGAAGACGATTGACCACACGCCCAGGTCCGCGCCGAGCCACTGGATCACAGTGCCCTGATCGATAACACCTAGCGCACGGAGCGTCTCGTTGATGGAGCCGTAGTTCGCCTCAAGCATGTACTTGAAGACAGTTGCGATAATCGCAGGGGCCATGGCGATTGGCAGGAAGAAAATCGCCTTGAAAAAACTACTACCCCTTAGCCGCTCCTTTGCGATTACGGCGATGAGGAGACCGAGTGCGGCCTGAATTGCGATAGTCGCAACCAAGAAGACAAGGGTGTTTCGCAGTGCAGTCCAGAACAGCGGGTCATGGTAAAGCTCGACATAGTTGCCAAACCCGATGAAGTTCATTTCCGTCAGGCCGTTCCAGTCCGTGAAGCTCGCCCACGCTGTAAATCCGATGGCGTAATAGATGAGCACACCCGCGAGCAGAGTCACGGGTAGCACGAACAAGTACGGCTGAATCCGTCTCATCATTTCGGTGAGCCTCCTTTTGATTCATCGCTGAACCAACTCGTTAAGCCGCTACTGTAGCATGATGAAACAACGTTGAATCAAATCTCACGATTGCGGCAGGCTGCGTCATCCCCGCCTCCCCGCAGTCTCAGGTCAAGGAGGCGAAGTGCTCAACGCCGAGCCAACCCAGAGAGGCTTGCTATGGGACGCGTGAGTCTAAGTGCAGTCGCCGACCACGTCGGAGTGAGCGCAAAGACGGTGTCCAACGTCGTCAACGGCACGGGCCGAGTGGGCGAAGAAGTCCGCAAACGCGTCCAAGCGGCGATTATCGAGTTGGGATACCGCCCGAACCTCGCGGCACGCCATCTGCGTCATGGCCGGTCCGGCCTCCTAGCACTTGCCCTCCCGGACCTCAAAGAGCCTTACTTCGCGGAGCTCGCCTCCTATTTTGTGTCCGCAGCCCAGGAACGCGGGCGTACTGTGCTCGTCGCCCAGACTGGAGGCGATCATGCCACAGAGAGGGCATTGTGCTCCGGTGAGGACCTGCCAGCTATCGACGCACTAGTGATGAGCCCCCTCGCGCTGACGCTGGCTGACCTTGAGCATCGCGAGCAGGCTCCACCCTTGGTGCTATTGGGCGAACAGGCCGAGGCGATCTTGAGCGCGGACGTCCTGCACATCGGGATGGCAAATGTGCCCGCTGCGCGAGCAGCGGTCGAATATCTGATCGGGAGGGGGCGACGGCGCATCGCGGCCATCGGCGTTCAGTCTGCTGGCCCGAGTGCGTCTTCGGAATTGCGCTTTCGCGGATATCGCGAAGCGCTCGAAGCCGCCGGGCTGCAGGTCGACCCGTCACTTCTGGGCCAAGTGAAGGACTTCACTCGCGTCGACGGCATGGTTGCGGTCGAGTCACTCCTCCAGGACGGCGCCGATTTCGATGCGGTCTTTTGCTTTAACGATTCCCTCGCCGTTGGCGCAATTCATGCACTAGACGCGCGGGGCATTAAGGTGCCCGAAAAAGTGGCAGTGATGGGATTCGACGATGTCGACGAGGCAAAGTACATGGTGCCGCCGTTGACCACCGTGGGGCCAAGCCCCGAGACCGTCTCTGCCCAGGCCTTTGCCGCGATCGATAGCCTCGCCGAGCATCCCACCGGTCGGCACCAGATTGCATTTGAACTCGTGATTCGCGAAAGCACATAACTAGAAAAGTCGTAAAACGACGGCAACACCCTCTGCCGATCGGCCTGATCGGCTGCAAGATCTAGGTTGCCAAAGGTATCGAGCCCGGCACACGCGCCACCTCAGTGACGTACTCGCGCGCCGGCCCGAAGTGGGACTACTTAATGGCACCCTGGAGTGCGTCGCCAAGTTCCTTGACTTCCGCGGCCGTGACCTCGACGACCAAACGGCCGCCACCTTCAAGGGGTACGCGCATGACGTAGCTACGACCCTCTTTGGTAACTTCCATGGGGCCGTCACCGGTGCGGGGCTTCATTGCAGCCATCGTTTGAGTCTCCTTGGGGAAGTGCGCACACCGCGTGAATCGCGGCTTATGGCAACCATTCTACGCGGACGTGGGGACACCCCAAAATCCAAGCGACAGTTTGCACCAATTCGACACCCAAGCCGCTGCAGTCGCGGCTCGCTGACTACATGCCCTGACCCTCCCCGTCGGAGGCAGAATCAGCGCGTTCGTCGATGCGCTGCTGCGAGTATTCCAGCACGATCGCGACGGCCTCTGCCACATCATCGGTGACGGTAAACAGGTCTAGATCTCCCTCGGAAACAGTGCCCTCTGCGACCACCGTGTCGCGCAACCAGTCGACAAGCCCATCCCAGTAGTGATGGCCCAGCAGCACCACCGGAAAGCGGGTCACCGTGCGCGTCTGCACGAGCGTCAGGGACTCGAAGAGCTCGTCGAACGTGCCGAAGCCACCCGGCAGCACGATGAAACCGCGCGCGTACTTCACGAACATCGTCTTGCGCGCAAAGAAGTACCGAAAGTTCATTCCGAGGTTGACGTATTGGTTGACGCCTTGCTCATGGGGAAGCTCGATGCCAAGACCAACCGACGTCCCGCCAGCATCGGCTGCGCCCTTGTTGGCCGCCTCCATCACGCCTGGTCCGCCGCCGGTGATCACCGCGAATCCCGCTTCGACGAGTAGCCGGCCCAGGGTCTCCGCGGTCTCGTAACCATCCGTCCCCGGCTTGGTGCGCGCCGAACCAAAGACGGAGATTGCCGGCCCGAGTTCCGCGAGCGCGCCAAAGCCCTCGACGAACTCAGACTGGATGCGCAATACTCGCCACGGGTCGCTGTGCAGCCAATCGGCATCGTCCTGCGCGTTCAGCAGGCGGGAGCCAGATGAGCTTTCGGGGACGTGCTTGCCTCTGAGCAGCACCGGTCCCTTGCGGTAACCCTTCATGGGCGACTCTCCTCACGGTAGTTCGTTCGTGTTCGTGTTCGTGTTCGTCTTGTGGTGTCGGCGCCCGCGGCCGATGCCCCGTCCGGGTAGACGCGGCCTAGGTAGTGAGCCAGGTCGCAAGTCCCGCACGGCACTGGTGAATCTCGTCGATAGCGCACCACTCGAGGTCGCTGTGTGCGAGTTCGGGGTCTCCAGGGCCGTAGTTGACCGCGGGGATTCCGAGCGCGCCGAATCTGGCGACATCAGTCCATCCCAACTTAGCGCGCGGCTCGGGTGCCCCGGTGCTCGCCACGGCATCGACAAAGCTTTGCGCGAGCGGCACATCCAGGCCCGGCCGGCACGCATCGGCGCGATCGGTCACCTCGGTCGAGAACTCTCCCACTCCCGAGGCAGCCACGACGTCGCGTACGTGCTGCAGCGCCTCGTCCGTCGTGAGAGAGGGCGCGAATCGGTAGTTGACAGAGATGACGCACTCGTCGGGGATCACGTTGCCCGCAATGCCGCCAGACACCCCCACCGCGTTGAGGCCCTCGCGATACTCGAGGCCGTCGACCTCTACCGTGCGCGCCTCGTAAGCCGCCAGCGCTGCGAGCACCGGTGCGGCTGCGTGAATCGCGTTGACGCCCTTCCACGAGCGCGCGGAGTGAGCGGCCTTGCCCGGCAGCACGATGTTCATGCGCAGGGTGCCATTGCAGCCACCTTCGATTTGCGCCTGGGTGGGTTCGCACAGCACCGCAAAGTCGCCGCTGAGCAGCTCGGGATGACGGCGCGCAAGGCGTCCGAGCCCGTTCTTGGACTCCTCGACCTCCTCGTGGTCGTAGAAGACCCAGGTGATGTCGCGGCTAGGCGCAATCAACTCTGCGGCGAGCGACAGCATCACCGCGACGCCGCCCTTCATGTCTACAGCACCGCGGCCCATAATCCCGGTGCCGTCGAGCGTCGGGAACGACGGCACGTTTTCCTTGATCGGAACTGTATCGAGGTGCCCGGCGATGATCACGCGTTCGCTCAGCCCCAGCATCGTGCGCGCGACGATCGCGTCGCCATCCCGGGTGAGCGTCAAATGGGGGCACTCGCTGAGCGCCTTTTCTACGGCATCGGCGATGGCGGCCTCTCCCCCACTAACGGAAGGAATGTCAATGAGTTGCCGCGTGAGGTCGTCAACGGACGCGTGTAGGTCGAGAGTCGTCATGCCGTCACCCTACCGATGCCCCGTATCCTTGTGCTCATGACTCGCACTGCATACGGATACGGACTCGCCACGATCGACGCCAACGGCACGGTACTCGACACGTGGTACCCCAAGCCCACCCTCGGCGACCCCCCGGCCCATCACCGCGTCCCCACCGAACTGGACGGCGCCGCGCGCTACGACGCCCTGCGCGGGGTGACGGTCTCGGTGGTGTTCACGCAGATCGACTGCGACGCGGCCCCGGAGGGTGTGTCCGACGCCTACCTGCGCCTACACCTGCTCAGCCACCGCATCGTGCCACCCCACGGCGTCAACATTGACGGACTCTTTGGCGCGCTGACCAACGTGGTGTGGACGTCCGAGGGCCCGTGCGCCATCGACGGCTTCGAGTCCGCGCGAATGCGCTTGCGAGCCGCCGGGAAGCACGTCACCGTGTTTGGCGTGGACAAGTTCCCGCGCATGGTCGACTACGTGGTCCCCTCCGGCGTCCGTATCGCCGATGCTGACCGCGTTCGCCTGGGCGCCCACCTGGCAGAGGGCACCACCGTGATGCACGAGGGCTTTGTGAACTTCAACGCCGGCACCCTTGGCCACTCGATGGTGGAGGGTCGCATCTCTGCCGGCGTCGTCGTAGGTGACGGCTCCGACGTGGGTGGCGGCGCTTCCATCATGGGCACGCTGTCCGGTGGCGGCAAGGAAGTCATCTCGATTGGCGAGCGCTCCCTCCTGGGCGCAAACTCCGGCCTCGGCATCCCGCTCGGCGACGACTGCGTCGTAGAGGCCGGCCTGTACGTCACCGCCGGCTCCAAGGTGTTGGTGGTGGGTCAGAGTGACGACGATGGCAATCCGCTCTGGGCCAAGGCAAAGGATCTCGCCGGCCAAAATGGCGTGCTGTTCCGCCGCAACTCCACGTCCGGCGTCATCGAGGCCGTGGCGCGCCAGGGCATGGGCGTGGAACTCAACGCCGCCTTGCACCAGAACTAGGCGAAAGCGTACGGAACCGGGTACATGAAGCGACGTCGCCGCGGCGGAGGGCTGGTCGCACTCACTCTCATCGTTGTGGTGACAGTTGTCGCGGTGATCGTGGGCCCGGACCTCTGGGACCGCTACGGCGACCGAGTGTTCTCAGACAAGTGCACCGTCACAGTGGGCAGTGAAACAGCGACGCTGACGGCAGAGCAAACCAACAACGCCGCCATCATCGCCGCCGCAGCGGTGCAGCGCGACCTCCCAGCCAGAGCTGCGACCATCGGCATCGCCACCGCCATCCAAGAGTCGAGCCTGCGCAACATCGACTACGGGGACCGCGACAGCGTGGGCCTGTTCCAGCAGCGCCCCTCACAGGGGTGGGGCGAGGTCGAGCAAATCCTCGACCCCTACTACTCGGTAGGGAAGTTCTATGACGGGCTGGTCAAGGTGTCCGGGTGGCAGGACCTTCCCGTGACCGAGGCCGCACAGGCGGTCCAAATCTCGGGCTTCCCCGATGCGTACGCCGACCACGAACCCGAGGCGCGGCTGTGGGCCTCCGCACTGACCGGAAACGGCGGGAGCGTCGACTGCGATCTGGATGACTCGACGGCGACGACCGCGCGCGCCTTGATGGACCGGATCGACCTCGACTACGGCGCTGGCGCATACGCAGTCGACGTGCTCGACGTCAACAACAACAGCACGGTGCTGGGATTCCGTGCGCGCGAGGGCGAGGGCGCTGTTCCCTCAGCCCAGGCGGCACAATCTCTTCGCGAGTGGGCAGTGGCCGTCGCGTCGGCCCAATTCGTGACGGACGCGTCGGTAAACGGCGAGGGGTGGATGCGGGGCAACGGGCTGTACTCCGGCAGTATTGCCGAGGACTCCCCCATCAGCGGGTACGAAGGCGCCGTCATCACCATCAAGACCGCGGACTCGTAGCGCGGGCGGGTTCCGTGCCGCCACCGCGGTCCGATGCGCAGACCCGTCGCAGCCACCCCGCCAAAACGAAACGCGCCCGGCAACCACATTGAGGGCCACCGGACGCGTCCGCGTAGAGACTGTGTGGACTAACCGCGCTCGTCGATGTTGACGTACGTGCGGTCCGTGTGTCCGGTGTAGATCTGGCGCGGGCGCCCAATCTTGGTGCGTGGGTCGCTGAGCATCTCACGATAGTGAGCGATCCAGCCAGGCATACGGCCCAGTGCGAACAACGGCGTGAACATCGGCGTGGGGAACCCCATCGCCGAGTACAGCAAGCCGGTGTAGAAATCGACGTTGGGGTACAGCTTGCGCTCGATGAAGTACTCGTCGCTCAACGCGATCTCTTCGAGGCGCTTGGCCATGTCGAAGGTCTCGTTGTTGCCGCCCAGGTCCGCGAGAACCTTGTCCGCAACCTTCTTGACCTCGGCACCGCGCGGATCGTAGGACTTGTAGACGCGGTGTCCGAAGCCCATCAGACGAGCACCCTCGACCTTGTTCTTCACGTCCGCCACAAACTGCTCGACTGAGCCGCCCGAAGCCTTGATCTGGTCAAACATCTTGAGCGCGGCCTCGTTGGCCCCGCCGTGCAGAGGCCCAGACAGCGCGCCGATGCCGGCAGAAACTGCGGCGTAGATGTTGGCCTGCGATGAGCCGACGATGCGAACGGTCGAGGTGGAGCAGTTCTGCTCGTGATCGGCATGCAGCATCAACAGCAGGTCGAGCGCCTTGCGCACCGTGGGGTCGATGTCGAGCTCGCCTGAAGCCGGCGAGAACGCGAGACGCATGAACTCGTCGACGTAACTGCCACCTTTACGCGGCTCAATGAGGTCGCCGCCGGTCGCGCGACGCTGCAGGTAGGCCACCACGGTGGCCGACTTAGCGAGCAACAGCACCGTAGCGAGCTCGAGCTGCTCCTCGTCGCGACCCACCGACTCTGGGTAGAACGTCGAGAGCGCAGAGATCGCTCCGGACAGCACCGCCATCGGGTGGGCGTCGCGGGGGAAGGCGTTGAGGAAGGCCTTGATGCCTTCGTGGACGTGCATGTGACGTCCCACACGATTGCCCAAGGCGTATAGCTGGTCCTCAGTGGGCAGTTCGCCGTGAATGAGCAGGTACGCGGTCTCCAGAAAGTTGGATCCGCCAGCGATCTGTTCGATCGGGTAGCCGCGGTACTTGAGGATTCCCGCATCGCCATCGATGTAGGTAATCGCACTCTCACACGCCGCAGTGTTCATGAACCCCGGGTCCATGGTGACGAGACCTGTGTCCTTCAACAAGGTGGGAATTGCTAGCCCATCGTTGCCGATCGTCGCGCGCTCGATAGGGAGTTCGCGGGTATTTCCGTCGACCGTGAGCCGAGCGTCTACCACCTGTGCCATAGAAAAACCTCCGGGTGCGCAATCAAAGGCGCCGTCGTCCGTTTGCTTGGTCGCCAGTTTACCTGGCTTTGACGAGCCTTTCAGCCGCGGCCGCGATGCGCTCGTCGGTGGCGGTGAGCGCGATGCGGACGTGATTGCTTGCCGCCTCGCCGTAAAACGCGCCGGGCGCAGCAATTATTCCAAGATCTGCCAAGAATTCGATGGTTTGCCAGCAGTTTTCGCCTCGAGTCGCCCAGAGGTAGAGCCCCGCATCAGAAAAGTCGACACGGAACCCCGCAACCTCGATCGCCGTTCGCAACACGGAACGCCGCGCACGGTAGATCTCGCGCTGCGCAGCGACGTGCGTGTCATCGCTCAGCGCCGCGACCATCGCACTCTGCACGGGAGCCGGAACGATGAGGCCCGCATGCTTGCGCGTCTCGAGCAGCCTCGCCACCACCCCCGGATCCCCCGCGGTAAATGCGGCACGATACCCGGCCAAGTTGGACTGCTTTGAGAGCGAATACACCGCGAGCAGACCTTCATGCGAGCCCGCACAGACCGACGGGTCGAGGATCGAGGCGACGCCCTCGCTCGCGAACGGCTCTTCCCAGGGGAGTTCGGCGTAGCACTCGTCCGAGGCGACAATCGCGCCGATGGCCCGAGCGGCTTTGACCACCGATGCCAGGTATTCGCGGCTCGCCACTGCGCCAGTGGGGTTCGACGGGGAGTTGACCCACACCAGCTTCACTGACGTATTGCCCGCCCAGTCAGCCACGGCATCGGCGGGAAGCGGGGTGGCGCCCGCCAGTCGCGCGCCCACGTCGTAGGTGGGGTACGCGGCCGTCGGGTGAACCACCACATCGCCCTCGCGTAGGCCTAACAGCCCCGGCAGCAACGCCACCAGTTCCTTGGAGCCAATGGTCGGGAGAATGTTCTTGGGGTCGAGCCCGGGCACCCCACGCCGCCGCACGAACCACGCCGCGATCGCCTCGTGGAGCGCCACCGTGCCGTGCGTGGTGGGGTACCCCGGCGCATCGGCCGCAGCTGCGAGAGCCTCGCGGACCACCGCCGGAGTGGGATCCACGGGGGTTCCCACCGACAGGTTCACGATGCCATCGGGGTGCGCCGATGCGCGCTCAATAAAGGGGGTGAGTGAATCCCAAGGAAACTCAGGAAGTGAGTCCGGGTGCAAACCCATGAAGCCGGCTGCTTAGCCGTTCTGGGGCGGCAGCGCCTTGATGATGTCGTGATCGTGTTCGATCAGACCCATCTTTGCCGCGCCGCCGGGCGAACCGATCTCAGAGAAGAACTCCACGTTCGCCGTGTAGTACTCGGCCCACTTGTCGGGGGTGTCGTCCTCGTAGTAGATAGCCTCTACGGGGCACACAGGCTCGCAGGCACCGCAGTCGACGCACTCGTCGGGGTGAATGTAGAGGCTACGTTCGCCCTCATAGATACAGTCGACGGGACACTCATCAATACATGCCTTGTCCTTCACATCTACACATGGCAATGCAATGACATACGTCACTTCGACTCCTCCTATTTGGATGGCACGAACACCGCCATCATACAAGCGATTAGCGCGTCCACCGCGCTTGTTCTTGGCCCTAAATTCGCGCTAGATGCACTTGATCGCGTTACCCGGCTGGTACGTCCACTTGTAGACGTTCTGATCGACCTGTGTACCGTCCAGGAATACCGTGCGCGTGTTCGTGATGGAGAACCCGGGCTCGCCGATGCCGTTGGGCTCACAGTCGTCGCGGTCGAGCTTGACCGTCTTGGGCTGCACGATGTTGGTCTTGGCCGAGGCCTCTGTCTTCACCGTGTAGTAGGGCGTCGACCAGATGTCCACATAGAGCCGGCCGTTCTTCACGTAACTGCTCATGACCGCGTCATAAGGGGTGTTGTTCTTAAAAATCATGTTGATCTGACGCCCGTAGATGGTCGATTCACGGCCAGCCGGATACCTGGAGAAGTACTTGGAGTGCGGCTGGTGGGCGATGTCCTCATAGCCGGCGAAGTAGCCGGCGTTGTACGTGGTGGTGGCCATCTGCGACAGTCCGCCGCCGATGCCGTCGGTCAGGATTCCATTCGACAGGACGTGCGCGTAGTAGAAGCCGTCTTCTTCTGTGATGGGCGCGAGTACCGTGGCCAGGTCGAATTCCTCGGTGGCCTTCACCACGTAGCCGCTGACCTTCTCTGCACCGCGGACCAGGTTCTTGGTACGAATTACTTCGCTCGTCAAGGGCGTCGAGAATGACGAGACGACTTCCTTGAAGTCATCAACGCCGAGGTTCTCGGCAGTCACCTCTGGCTGAACCTCGCGGTACGCGAGGGGGCCCGTGTGGTCGACTGCCTTCGCAGCAGTAACGAGCGCAGCTCCGATCGTTGCTTCGTCGAGCGATCGCCCCACCTCACCTGAGTCGGTCTTCAACTTGTGGCTCTTGTCGAACGTGAACGTCGCGTCGACCGGCTCGTTCTCCAGGTCGGAATTCGCCGCGCGCAGGAACGCAGCGAGCTTGTCGCCATCGGCGGTGATCTGTAGCCGTGTTGACAGCGGAGACGTGCTGAGCAACGGCGCAAAGTCAGCCGGCTCAATCACTGCATCGCCGTTGGTGCCGGTAAGGGTTACCGCGGAAGACAGGACCGTGTCGTTGAGCTCCACCACGGTGCGTTCTGCCTCATGGTCGGCGATCGTGGCTTCCGTCACGCGTGCGACGGCATCGATCTGGGTCTGCTCTGGCCAGCTCTCCAGCAGCCTTGCAACAGTGTCCTCGCGATTAATAGCCACGGCCGATGACCCGGCAACTGCCCGCGCGGTGGTGCCGTTGATCACCACGGTGGCGTCAACGGCGGCGCGATCCAGTTGAGCCGCAGCGCCGCCTACAGCGACAGCCAAGGCGTCGTCGTCCGCGACAGTGACCGCATCGAGGGTTGCCCCACCGGTGAAGTGCTCGATCAGGTCCAGCGGGTTCAGGGTGAACCCGGTGGCTTTGTCGACCATGGCAGCAGTGTCGATGCTCAGCCCAGATTCGCCCGGGACTAGCGTCGCGTCGATGCCCTCGCTGGAGAGCGTCAGCGGCTCCACCATGAGCTCCTGCGCGGCGTCGTCGAGTTTTTGCGTCGCATCGGCCACGCCGAGGTCGCCGATCTGAACCCCGAGCGCCTCAGTGTTCGCGGGGACCCTGCCGCCAAAGTAGGCGGCGAACCCGTAATAGACGGCGCTCAGCACCAACAGGATCACGAGCAGGACCCATGGCCACTTGCGGTGCTTCTGCTTGGTCTGCGTGGCGGGTACGTCGTGAACTGTGGCGTCAACGTAGGCCGGCTCGGGAGCGAGGTAGCTCTCCGGTTCGGCCATCGCGTATTCCGCGACCTCCTGCGAGTCCATGACCTGTGTGTCGGTTGCTTGTGTGTCGACGGCGACAACGAGCGCACCATCCTCGGCGATGAAGGCCTCTTCGCCACTGACAACTTCGCCGTCGAGATCTTCGCCGTCGTCGTCAATGTTGTTGTCGTCGTCAATGTTGTTGTCGTCGTCAATGTTGTTGTCGTCGTCAGCGTCGCCGTCGTCGTCAGCGTCCGCAACCTCGTCCGGGACCTCGGCAGGGTCGGTAGTGGCGTGCTCATCGCTCTCACGAAGAAACTCCGGAACTCGAGCGAAGATCACCGTGTCGGTTGCGGCCTCAGCATCGGCCGTCTCAACCTCGGCGTTCTCAGCATCGGCCGTCTCAACCTCGGCGTTCTCAGCATCGGCCGTCTCGACTGCGCCCACTGGCGCATCATCGGGCTCGACGGGTTCGCTCGTGTGCGCGGTGGCGGAAGCATTGAGTATGGTCGCCGCCCCGCGGCTATCCGCGCGCTTCATCAGCGCACGGTACGACGCGCTGCGGCGCCGTGCCGCCAGCTGCTGCTCGGCGCGAGCCTGTTCGGCCTTCTTACTACGCGACATCGGCTCTCCCAAAAAGTAAGGTGCGCGGCACCATGCACACCACGACGATGGCGGCCGCTCCGCCGATCAGCCAGGAATAGCCAAGTCCGTCGGTAGCGATCAGCACGGAACCGCCGGGGCCCTCAAGTGCCAAGACGTACGTCATGACAGCCCAGAATCCAGCGAAGATGCTGACGCCCAGCCAATCCTTCCACGAGCGCGCGAACACCGTCGCCGCGATCATCAGAACGATGCATAGGACAGCACCAATGGGCGGGAGCGCGCGGTGCGCGGTGGCCCCCACCAGCGCGGTAACGAGCCCCGCGAGCGCGAGCACGACATAGGCCAGAGCGGAGCGGATCATATGTCCCAGGATAGGCGGGATGCCCCCACACCAACGACAACGCGGCGGCGACCAGTCACGTTTGTGACGGTCGCCGCCGCGTTGGCTGGCGGTACTGAGGTCTTAGTTGTCGCGCTTGGCCTTCGAGGCGGTGCGAGCACGCTCGTTCGCCGCCAAGATGACCTTACGGATGCGGGTCTTCTCGGGCGTGACCTCTACGCACTCGTCTTCGCGAGCGAACTCAAGGCACTCCTCGAGCGTGAGGTGGCGCGGGGGCGTCAGGTTCTCAAAGGAATCAGACGAAGCGGCACGCATATTGGTGAGCTTCTTCTCCTTGGTGATGTTGACGTCCATGTCCTCGGCGCGCGAGTTCTCGCCTACGATCATGCCCTCGTAGACCTCCGAGGTGGGGTCGACGAAGAACGAGCCACGCTCCTGCAGGTTGATCATCGCGAACGGCGTCACGACACCTGAGCGGTCAGCGACCAGCGAGCCGTTGACACGGAACTCGATGAAGCCGGCCCATGGCTCGTAGCCGTGCGCGATAGACGATGCGATGCCGGTACCACGGGTGTCGGTAAGGAAGATGGTGCGGAAGCCAATCAGCCCACGCGCCGGAACCACGAACTCCATGCGAACCCAGCCGGTGCCGTGGTTAGCCATGCTCTCCATGCGGCCCTTGCGAGCGGCGAGCAACTGAGTCACAGCGCCCAAGTGCTCGTCGGGGACGTCGATGGTGAGGTGCTCCATCGGCTCGTGCCTCTTGCCGTTGACTTCCTTCGTCACCACCTGCGGCTTGCCGACCGTGAGCTCGAAGCCCTCACGACGCATCTGCTCCACGAGGATCGCGAGTGCGAGCTCGCCGCGGCCCTGAACTTCCCAAGCGTCAGGACGCTCGGTGGGCAGCACGCGGATGGAGACGTTACCGATGAGCTCCTTGTCGAGGCGGTCCTTCACCTGACGAGCCGTGACCTTGGCACCCTTCACGCGGCCGGCAAGCGGCGACGTGTTGATACCGATGGTCATCGAGATTGCAGGGTCATCCACGGTGATCAGCGGGAGCGGACGGGGGTTGTCCGCGTCCGTCAAGGTCTCACCGATGGTGATGCCCTCGATACCTGCCACGGCGACGATGTCTCCGGGGCCGGCCGACTCGGCGGGGACGCGGGTCAGGCCCTTGGTCTCCAGCAGTTCGGTGATCTTGACGTTCTTCATGGTCCCGTCTGCACGGGCCCACGCGACCGTCTGGCCCTTGGTGATGGTGCCGTTGAATACGCGAAGCAGCGCGAGGCGACCGAGGAACGGCGACGCGTCGAGGTTGGTGACGTGAGCCTGCAGCGGCGCACCCTCTTCGTAAGACGGTGCGGGGATCGTGTCCATGATGACCTTGAACAGCGGCTCGAGGTTTTCCTCGGTCGGCAGTCCGCCGTCGCTGGGCTGGTCGATGCTGGCACGCCCGGCCTTAGCCGAGGCGTAAACCACGGGGACCTCGAGCAGAGCGTCGATGTCGAGGTCGGGGACCTCGTCGACCAGGTCCGAGGCGAGGCCAAGGAGCAAGTCGTGGGTCTCTTCCACGACCGCGCTGATGCGCGAGTCGGGACGGTCGACCTTGTTCACCACGATGATGACGGGAAGCTTGGCCGCGAGCGCCTTACGGAGCACAAAGCGGGTCTGCGGAAGCGGGCCCTCGGACGCGTCCACGAGCAGCACGACGCCGTCGACCATGGAAAGTCCACGCTCAACCTCGCCACCGAAGTCCGCGTGACCTGGGGTGTCAATCACGTTGATAGTGACGCCGCCCTCGATCGAGTGGGCTCCGACGTAGCGAATAGCGGTGTTCTTGGCGAGGATCGTAATGCCCTTTTCACGCTCAAGGTCGCCGGAGTCCATCGCCCGGTCCTCCACGTGCGCGTGGTCGCCGTAAGCGCCACCCTGCACAAGCATGGCGTCAACAAGGGTCGTCTTACCGTGGTCAACGTGCGCCACGATGGCAACGTTGCGCAGGTCTGAGCGCAAGGGCATAGAAAACTCGATTCAAGGTTTAGGGGGCCGGTCCCTCATGGGCCAGCACTCCAGTCTAACGGAGATGAGCCAATTGCGGCACCCCCGTCACTAGGCGGGGGTTCTCGGGCTCTACCCCCACGCTACTCGCCCTTGGCAGGCCCTCCCCACGTGGCGGGCCTCGATCGCTGCGAGGCTAGACCGGCACAGCGATCTGCGGGTCGGTAATCGCGCGCTTGCGGGTGCCCCGGGGTCGCTCGCCAAGCTTGACCACCACGACGCCGGCGAGCACCAGCATCGCGCCGCCAATCTGAATGGGCAGCGGCGTCTGGCCAAGCAGGAACCACGCGACCGTGGCCGCGGCGATCACCTCAGTCATGGCCGCGAATGACCCGAGCCGCGTACCTAGCCGGCGGGTGGCGGCGATGCCCGTCACATAAGAGACAGCCGCCGTGATCACGCCTAGTGCCATCACCACTGCCCACCAGGGCGCGGTGAAGTGGACGAACCTCACGTCTCCCCCGGCCACCGCCATGGGCAGCAATCCAGCCAGGGCCGCCGCGCTGAGCACCACGAGGGCCACCAGCAAGCCGCCCGCGGCAAGCGTCAACGGAGGCAAGCCGTTACTTTCGTCGCCAGAAATCACAAAATAGAACGAAGCGCCCACCATGGCTCCGAGCGCCCAGGCGACTCCGATCAGGCTGATGCGCCCGCCGCCCAATACGTCGAGCAACAGGACCATGCCAAACGCGGCCACGCTGGCACCGACGATGGTGAGCGCACTCGGGCGCGCACCATGGCGCATCCAAAGCCACAGGACGACGGCCACGGGTGCCATGTATTCGATCAGTAGCGCGACGCCGACGTCCAGGTAGCCGATGGCCAGGAAGTAAAACAACTGCGCACCGGCGACGGCGAAGACGCCGTAAGCGACGATGGTGAGCGCGCCCCGCTTGAGCAGGCCCCAGCGGCCGCGTAGCGCAAGGATGCCGGGAACGATGAGCACGGTTGTGGCGATGGCCACGCGTACCAGCGTCGCCGAACCAGCAGACCACCCGAGGTCCATCAGACCCTTTGCCAGGCTTCCCGACATCCCAAACGACACGGCCGATGCGAGCGCGTAAAGAAAGCCGCTAGCCATGCGCGATTGAGCAGCGGTACGAGCTGAGTCGGAACCGGTGTCAGATGAGGCGCCGGGGACACCCCCAGGGGTGATGTCATTAGTCAAAGTGGTCATGGCTCATTACCGTAGTGCCCAGAATGGTAATGTGTCAAAATGGCTTTTGCTCATGACACACTTGAAGCGTTGGAGTCCGCGGTACTGCTCTCCAACTCCGAACTCGAACCCGATACCTTGACCACGATGGACGAGCTCGTGGACTTCTTTGACCACTTCAAATACACAGGCGACCGCCCCACCGCGACCGACCTAGACGAGCTCCGCGCCATCCGCACCACGCTGCACCGATTGTTTACCGCGACACGCGACGGCGCCGTCCCCCTGGTCAACAAAATCCTGAGCGACGCCGGCGCAGTTCCCCGCCTAGTGCGCCACGGCAAGGTGGATTGGCACATCCACGCAGTATCAGACGATCGCCCCCTGGCCGAGCGCATTCTGGTGGAATCGGCGATGGCGATGATCGACGTGATCCGTGCGGACGAGATGAGTCGCTTCGATAGGTGCGAGATGGAGGACTGCGACGGCATCGTGCTTGACCTGTCCCGTAATCGATCGCGCAAATACTGCTCGACCACCTGCACCAACCGCGCCGCAGTCACGGCATACCGCGCACGCCAAGCCGACGAATAGCACTCGCGCGCGTCGCACTCACACACCTCTGAGGACGGGCCAGACCGGATGCTGGGGAACTTGATCCACGTCAAGGCGTCGCTCGTCGCCTCCGCGTAGGTTGGCAATTACCGGCCCATACGGGCCAGCCAACACCGAGAGGATCAATCATGACCACCCCGACCACCGCCACCAAGACCATCCTGCGAGCCGAGGGCTTCTCTTGCCCCTCCTGCGCCGCCAAGATTGAGAAGCAGGTGGGCCGCCTAGACGCCGTGCAGGCGGTGAAGGTCCACTTCGCCTCCTCGCGCATCGAGGTCGACCATGACGCGGCACGCACGAGTGTCGACGACCTCGTGGCCGCCGTAGCCAAGGCCGGCTTCACCTCTCACCCGTCCGCCTTCTGAGCCGCTCGCGGACCACCGCAGCGAAGAGGGGGAATCACTCAATATGAGCAACGTCAAGAAGTGGCGGCGCGGTCCGTGGGCCGTGCCGATGGGCTCGGGGGCGGCGATCATCGCATCGTTCGCCATGACGCACCTAGTGACGGCGCAAGCGCTAGTGGCCTGGCCGTGGGGCGACACGCTCATGATTGCCGCCGCCAGCATCGCCGGGATTCCGGTCATCCTGAAGGCCGCGCGCGCCCTCGCTGTACGGGTGGTCGGCATCGACCTGCTCGTTTCCATCGCGGCGATCGGAGCGGTCGCTATCGGAAACTATTGGGAAGCCGCTGCGGTGACCTTCCTGTTCGCCGTGGGTCACGCGTTGGAGTCCGCGACCCTCAACAAGACTCGCTCGGCCCTGGCCGAACTGGTCGCGGTTGCCCCCGCTGTCGCCATCGTGATGCACGACGGTCACCAGGTAGAGGTGCCCGCGGGAAGCGTCGCCAACGGAGAGACAGT
>Ga0307486_1000488_pt1 | contig 36446 bp, 34 predicted proteins | sample CBIW02metaG_FD_203663 | JGI IMG/M metagenome (GOLD analysis project Ga0307486, IMG submission 203663) | Sea-ice brine microbial communities from Beaufort Sea near Barrow, Alaska, United States - CBIW 0.2 | ecosystem: Environmental > Aquatic > Marine > Coastal | place: USA: Alaska | collected... | reverse complement strand
AGAAGGCCATAAACGCCAGGAAATAATAATTGTTTTTAAACTTTGTCCAAAATATTATGGGGACAAATATAAGTATAAGTAATGCAAACAAACCCAACAATCCGTGTTCCGATAATAAGCGGCTTATTTCGTTGTGGGAAGCAATTTCTATCCCTAAATTTTCTTCCCGGTATTCTTTACCTTTCCCTACCCCTATTCCGATAAAGGGGTGATTATAAAAAGCATTTAGTTCTGTTGTAATAAGCTCGACTCTTCCAGTGGTTATATCATCTTTTAACTCTCCTCCTGCAGTCCTGCTTTCATATCTGTTTTCTATTAATCCAAAAGTTTGAATAGTGGAAAAGGTCCATATCAAAAAAATCGATGCCCCCAGAAGAATCAGTTTGAAGTTATTATTTCCTTGTTCTCCTCTTTTCTGTTTATAGTAATGAAAAATTAAAAAAGCCACTATAGAAATGAGCGCCGTAAAAACCCCTCCCCTGGAAAAAGTAATCACAGCTCTGTAACCCATCAATCCCAGTAAAACTAGGTCTATTATGTTGACCAGTTTATGCCTTACCGTAAATAACCTTGTTACCAACAAAAATGCCCCCATTCCTAAAACTGTGGAAATTTGATTAGGCCCGTACCCTCCTGTAGCCGCGTAATTCCCCGACATGCTGATGATGCCTTCCCGTAAGCTGGGCGTATATAAATACAGATAAAACATTTGTGAAATTAACGGCAGTAGTAAGAATGTTATCACCTTTTGAAAATCCTCCTTTTTGATCTTTTTGTAATAGCAATACAAAGCAGATACTCCCAAAGTTACAGGCCCGCTAAGGTTAAAGGCTATTTGATCCCTGAATTCCGCTTCATAACTCATGGTTATTGAAGCTACGATTATTCCCGGAATAAGGATTAAAAGATAAGTCCAGTAAGGAATAGTTTTAGAAGATGTTCCTTTAAAAAACATCCCGATTACGAGAAAAACAATAACCATATATTTCCCGGTTTCGTAAAAAACCATTGCATCAGTCTGCCTGAAATAAACTTCGGCGCCCGCGATATATGCAGCTGCCATCAAGGCTTCATTATTCCGGTTTTCGTTTTGTATTATGATAAAAGAAAAATAAAGTAAAACCCCAAGAAGAATTAACGGTGAAATTGGCCTGTATAAGTAAATTGCAAAGGCAAACCCTATATGTATCAACAGGAGTTGAATATACTCGACATTGCTTGATGTTTTGCTTCGCATTTGCACTTATTCTTGCGCTAAATTGTTATAAAACCCTACTACATTTTTTATTACTGCTTGCTGTGAATAATTTTCGATAACGCTAACCTGAAAATTTTCAGCATCCAACTTCAATTTTTCCATATTTTCCATATAAAACAGGATTCCGTCTGCAAGGGCTGTTGGATCATTTACCTCCACTATTCTACCGTTTTGTCCAATTACTTCCGCACACTTCCCAACATTGGTACAAAGCACCGGCAAGCCTGCCATCCCATATTCCAGCAATGCCACCGGCAGGCCTTCAGATCTCGAGCCCAGGATCCCCAGGTCGGCTTGATGAAGTAAAGATAAGATTTCAGCTTGAGCACCATAATAATAAATTTTTTCCTTTAACGGGGAAACTTTTATAGATTTCAAAATCGAATTTGAGTATTGGGTTTCTGGATCTTCCCCTATAAGATGAAGGCTCCTTGGCAAATCCGTACTTAAGCTTTCAAAGGCCTTTATCAAATTGAAATGGTCCTTTTGAGGCCTGAGGTTTGCCACGCAAATTATTTTAAAATCATCTTCCCTGCCTTTTAATTTAAACCCCAAATTTATTTCTGAAGGGATTTCCGGAATAAAATTTTTAATTTCCACCACCTTTCTACACTTCAGATGTTGCTCCGACCATTCTTTTAATTTAGTATTCACCGAAATTATCCCGCTGAACATACGTGAAAAGATTTTTAGTACTTTATGATCCCTTTTCTTTAAAAGTTCACTTTCCCCGTAGTGATCATGCCATACCAACTTAAATTTCAATCCGGTTAATTTCAAGCACCCTGCAAGAAAAAAGGAAGTGCTGTGCGCGTGAACTATAGATATTTGTCTGAATTTGATAAAACTCCTCAATTTTAAGATCGCTTTTAAATCCAGGCTGTTTTTTTTGTTTAAAAAAAGATACTCCACCTCCGGCAGCAGACTCTCTTTTAACATTCCTTCCATCCTGCTACAACACAAATACGATCCCTTCACCTGCCCCACCAAAGCATTGGCATAGGTCACCGCCATCTTCTCGGCTCCACCGGGACGTAAACTATCGATTAATTGTAGTATTCTCACTTTTTTGTTTAGGGTTCAGCGTTTGTTGCTTCGCGTTTGGCGTTTAGCGTTTAGCGTTAACTTTTAAAAGTATAAGGCCAAATTAATCCTTTTTAAACTTAGTTCCCTTGTAATCGGTATTACTAAGGTATTTAATAAATGAACCGAGTTTAGCTATTTCTTTATCACATTTTTGATCCAGATGCTGAAACTGATCCTGTGTGATAAGTTCCTTATCTACTGCCCTATATAGCTGAGATCTTAATTTAGTGCAGGAACCTCGTGCAAATCCCAGAAAATTACGAAATTCCAGATTCCCACCTCTCCCAAAGCCTTCGGCAATATTATCCATTATAGAACCGGAACTCCTGTCCATTTGGTTCAGGAGTGCATATCGCTTTCCTAATGCAGTACTTTTGAAAAGCCCCTCCAGATCGTTGCATATTTCCCTACTTAACTTCCATACCTCCAGATCCTCAAATCTATCAACTTTACCCATAGTTCTTCTTTAACTTATTAAGTTTAAATAGTATCCATACAAGTTACATAAACATTAGACTAATAATATGTTCAGAGTTCCTGGTTTAGGGTTCAACGTGGCTTTTCCCTGTGCTTCTCGCTTTTATTTTATAACATACCTCACTGAACATTAAAAAAACGTGGAACTTTCAACAATCCACTTTGAACACTAAACGTTAAACACTAAACATTGAACAATGAACAATGAACGCTAAACCCTAAACGTTGAACGCTGAACCTTGAATATTTAAACGCTAAACCCTAAAAGTCGAACGCAAAACGTTAATTGTCAAACCTTCAAAACATCCTTTATAGCTTCCTCAAATTTTTCCAGGGTATATTCTTGTGACCAGGTTTGAGCGGCAATGGATATTTCTTTCAAACTCTCCGGGTTTCGTATTGCCTGTTGAATTTTTTCAGTAGCCGAAGTTACATTTTCATCAATTAAAATTCCTCTTTTCCCATAATCAATCATCCAAGGCACACAGGAAACTGAAGTTACAACCGGAATACACCCAAAAAACATAGACTCCGCAACCGCTTTGGGCCAGCCTTCCGACTTTGATGCCAAGATCAAAAAATGTGAAGCTTTATAAACTTCCTTCAGTTCTTCAAGTTTTAGGTTTCCCATAAGCCTTACAAACGGATCCAGATTTTTTGTGGCTATATATTCCTGCAACTCATTTTTCATTACCCCGCTTCCGTAGATCTCAAGTTTTACCGGAATACCTTTTCCCATCAGGGCTTCGATCAGTTTAATGGTTAATAATGGTCTTTTTCCTGCAGACAAACTCCCCACGAAGATGAATTTAAACGGGGAAGAGAAGTCTTTGTTTTGCAAGCCTTTTTCAGTTTCCGAAAAAGATGCCGTAAAAAAAGGTGCAATATTTTTTGATTGATTGGGCCAATCCCCATACACCAACACCTTTATATTCCTGCTTAGAAAAGTATTGCCAAGTATCCACTTTTGAAGCCTATAGCTCCGGGGTTGTTTGGAATTGGGATCCCAGTTTCCCGCATATTTTACGGTTTTTGGTTTCTTTGGAAAAAGTATCTGAATAAAACAGGCGATCAAACCTATATTCCCCGGACAACGCAAATGAATATGATCTGCCTCTTTCATAGCCCTCAAAATCCTGAAACAAATCCCGGGTAGCATTATCAGACTTCGAATTACTCCTGAAAATTTCAAAAACGAGATCGAAGGTATTTTCCTGAAATCTATTTCAGGATGCTGGTATGAAGTTTCAATTGCATTGGGAGGTGCCGGAACTTTGGGCGCTACAACAATAATTTTTTCCACCGAATTAAGCCAGACATTCATTTCCCTGATATAGGGTTCATAAGAATAATAAGACGCGTTTTGTTCTTTGTGAAGTATATAGGTTATAATGGCAAATTTCATCCTTGCAGTAAATTCCGGTTTCTTAAATAAATATCGATCAGAACAAATTTCCTGATTATCTAATGATCAGGTTCAATCCCTTTTCTGCATCAACATAGTTAAATGCATACACCTGAACATGTAGGGATCGGAATCCCTGGATCTTTCCCAATCTTCCCTGTGCCATTTTTTTCCAATGGCAAGTTTCTTTTCTGCCGGCAAAGGAAGAAAATTCACTAAAAAAAACCATTTTGCTTTGCCTAACATGGCCCTTCGTTCCTTTATTTTAAATGCGCTTTCAAATTGATAATAAACCTTCTTTGAAAATGGCCATTCCCAGTCCTTATCCGATTGAAAGGGCCTGTAAATTGTTCTTATTAGCTTTATTGGCAAACTTGTTTGCAATGGATCATTGCTTATAATAGTTCCATTCGTATTTAGCTTTTCTCTTAATCTGCCAATCAACATCTCTACATCTTTAAAATGATGAAGGACGCCATAAGCATAAATGAGATCAAAATCTTTTTCTGTAAATTCTTCAGAAAGGAAATCCATAGCAAAAGCTTTGGCATTCGGAATATCCTTTATTCTTTTGCTCAAGTGAGCTATCCCTTTTTCGCTTAGATCAATTGCTATATATTTTTTAGAGTTTAACGCCAGATGCATAGATAAGGAATTGCCCTCATAACAGCCCAGGTCCAATACTTTTTTATTGGATAGATCTCCACACCATTCCAGGTGAAGAAGATGGATCTGCTTTTCTACCCCTATACTTTTTCTTACTTTTTGAAGAATCCCATTCCTAAGGGAAAACCAAATTTTAGTGGCAAAATTCTTCTTTTTATTTTGGTAAAATTCTGTCTGCCGTATGTTTGTTTCTAAGTTTTCTTTTGAATTCATATCTATATAAACAGCTTTAAAGAAATTCTTTAATTAACTTTTTTACAACTACCTCAGGGAGCAGATTTTCAAAAAAATATTTTTTGGAATTTTTTTCCAGAAAAACCCTATATTCCGGGTCTATTCTTAATTTTTCAATCGCCAGTTTTAATTCTCCTTTTACATTTGAAACATAATGCAAATGTTGTCCATGAACTAAAGACGCAGGTAACATATTATAATTTTGTGTAGAAATTATAGCTTTACCCAAAGCTAAATATTCCCCTAATTTCCAACCAAGGCAATCTTCTACTGCCGGCGTATTAAAAACCACAAAAGATTTTTTTATTCTCTCCAGATATTCCTTTAATGAAATCCTTTCGCTCACATGGCTTTCTAAGTCTAAGGAATTTCCGTCAGAACGAGGAGCAAAGCCTCCCTCAAACTTTACACCTTCCAGTTCTTTACAAGCAAGTATAAAATTTGCCCTATTCGAATTTGTGTTTTTTTCCTTTTCCCATAAGGAGCTAATAAAATAAACATAATTATCTTCAATAGATGAATATTTATTATATTCCTTCAATTCTAACCTTTTATACTGTCTCCAGTAATTTGCGAAAAAGTTTCTTTTGAAGTGAATTTCACCTTTAGATTTTATATAATTGGAAAATGCGAAATAAACAGTTTCAGGCATATTCCATATTTTAATACCAAAACTGGGCCCAATGGGAATTATTTTGTGGTGATTGATGGATGGTAGATTATTATGATTAAAATTTACTTTTGCATAAATATCACACCATTCCAGAAGTTCGTGAGAAATTCTAGGAGTGTCATAGGCATCAATAACAATTTTTAATTTCTTGTTTCCTGATTCAATAATAGCAGCAAAAGTTCTTTCAGGAAAAGCCGGAAATTCTTTCCGGGAAAATTCTACTTTATTTTTTCCGCACAATTTATAAAAGCCTTCTATATAATATGAATAATAAAAAACATCTGCCAAAAAATAAATTTTTACTTTCATTTTTATTGTTTAGGCCTGACAATTAACAAACTCCACCATCCCACTATTCTTCCAAGACTTTCGGTAAACGCTTCCTTTTTTTGATCGGTATTGATAACATTTCCAAGCCGCACTAAAGTTAACAAAAAAGCAATGCTGTGCCATTTTAGTTGAGCTTTAAAAGTTGGATTTGGATATTTAACGCGCCAAACATACCAGCCGTTCCTCACTACCATTTTCCCGTAATTGAATTGGTTTGGCCTTCCTGCTTCCTCGTGATAATGATATAATCCAGCTTTAGTATTTAAGTATAGTTGACCAAGTTTGGAGGCGCGCAGGCAAAAATCCATATCCTCATAAAGCCCATAGCCCCCGAAATAAGATGAAAAATTTATTTTTTCAAACAATTCTTTCCGGTAAGAAGCCACTCCCCCCATAAAAAATTCCACAGCATAGGTTTTATCTGAAGGCGGTAAGAATCCGATAGACAACCCATTTGAAAATTCCGGCATTATACCGGGAGCCTGATCGCTTAGCAAGCCTAGTTTTTTCCGAAGTACATTCCGACTGCCCAACTTTCTGACCCAGCCATCCATTTCAAATTCGTCAAATTGCACTGCCATTTCATTCGAATTTCTTTTCCATTGCACTTCATCCAGGATATATCCCCCTACCCCAACAGCATCAGGAAGTTCAAAATAAGTGCTCACAATATTTTTAAAATAATCCTGCGTTAATACTATATCATCATCCAGAAAACATACAATTTCAGAAGTCTCAACTACTTTTTTGATCCCGTAATTTCGTTGCTTTGTAAGTCCGCGTCCTTGTTCCCCTACCTTATAATAGTTTAGGTTGGAAAACTCCTTTGGTTTCAATACCTCCTCAGTAAAGGAATCTAGAGAACCGTCTATGATAAGTATTTGATCGGGATAAAGACTTTGCAACTGCACCGACTTTAAAAGCTTAAGCAAAGCTTCGGGTCGTTGAAAAGTACATATAATTAAGCTAAACTTCATCTTTTATTCTTATCCCATTTTTACCAATGTTCAATTGAAATGTCATTAAAGCAAATATACAGGTTTGAGTTTATAATTATCTAAAATGTGATAAGTGACCTTGTGATGAAGTTTTTTTCAAAAAAAGCTCATCTAACAAAGACTTATCAATTTTTTAAGGAATTTTTAAACATTGAATAAACAATTGATTTTTTGTCACAAAGGTTCTAAGATTTAAATTTGCACTAAATAACCTTTTGTGAGCATTTGTGCTCCTGGTGAAAAACTTCAAATAGAATAATCAATTTTCTGCCACAAAGGCTCTAAGACTCAAAGTTGCACTAAAAGATTTATAATTAAACCTATAGTTATTAAGATAAATTAATTTTTTAACTTTGTACAATGGACACCAACTCAAACATCTCTGTAGAAAATTTGGCTAAGCTCATTGAGAACTTATCAGTTTCTGAAAAAGCAAAACTTTTCAGTTTGCTTTCGGGGGATTGGTTCGATACAAATAATATCCCTCTGAACAAATTTCAAAAAAAAGCTCTTGATGATGCTACTGAAAAGGAACTGAAAGGAAAATCTGTTTTTCATTCCTGGGAGGATACAAAAAGATTTGTAAGAGACAGAAGTGAAAAATAGATACCAAATTAAAATTGAAGATGCTGCTCAACTTGATTTAGCCGATTCTTTTGACTGGTACACTGAAATTTCTCCACTAATTGCAGAAAACTTTTTAGAAGAAGTCGAAAATACTTTTAAGTATCTTGTCGATAATCCTTTAATCTTTCAGGAAGTTTATAAGGACTTTAGACAAGTACCAGTTTATAAATATCCATATGTATTAGTGTACAAAATTCAGGATCGATTGATAAAGATATATCGTGTTTTCCCAACAAAAACAGATCCTAATTCAAAATATAAATAATGAATAAAAATATATCTGGATTCCAATAAATTATTTATTTCTCCAAGTCCCCCTTTCACCCAGTCCCCTGGTCTCCTCGTTTCCCTTTTTCCCAAGTCCCTCTTCCTCAATCAACTTCCCCGCCCATTCCTCGCTCTTTTTCCATCTTTTCCTCATTTCACGAATATAGGTAATAGGATTTTTTATTCTTTGTTTATTATAATATTTCAAAAACAAGGAAGTTTTAAAACCCTTGATTTGCTTCGGACTATAATATTTAAGGGCAAAAGCCTTCAAAGTGGGCGAAGGTTTTGGCAAGGGCTGTTCCTGTTCCCAGGCTAAAACCGGTTTTTCCCGAAAGCCTCCCATGGGCGCCTTTAAGTGCAGGATTTCAATTTCGGGATGGTAAATGATATCACAACCTACATTTCGCAGCTGCATTCCGAAATCGGCATCTTCTCCGTAACCGTGTTCAAAGATCGGGGAAAAAGCGCATTGTTTCGCAAAAATGCTTTTAACTACACTGGTTCCGGAACCAAAACTGCCCCATTGTTTTATTTTTTTGAAAATGGTTTCTTCCCCTTTTTGTTTGCAGTTCATATTGATTGAAGATACCCCCAGTCTGTTCATTTCCTCTATAACTCTCTCCAATAGATCAGATTCAAATCGAATATCATCATCAGCAAAAAAGATCCAATCGGAATCTACTTCCCCTAAAGCCATATTTCGAGCATTACAGGCTCCGGTTTGATGGATAAAATGATGTGTGATTTCAAAAGGCCAGGTTTTAGAATGCAGCTCCGCTAATTCAGAAAGGGAATTCACATCCGGATTTTGCTCCACCACGATTAATTTTTTTGGAAGCAGGCTTTGCATGCTCAGGTCCTCTATCACCTGCATCAGGTATTTTGGCCGGCCCATAGTAGGAATGATCACGTCTATGGAATTGGAAGTTTCGGGAATTCTATTGGATTGGATTTTAATTGCCGACAGATCTACTTTTTGCAAAAAGCATTTTTCTTTTAGGAAAGCCTGTAAATAATCATTTAGAGGAAACTCATTCTCATATTTCCAGTAACACCAGAACAAAACCGAAGTCCAGATAGTGTTGTAATAGCTGTATACAAAGGAAAACAACTGACTTGTAGTCGCAGTGGGTTCGGGTTTTTTATCTGAAGTCTTGCTTACCAATCCGGGTGCAGAATAACAAAACAGTCCGTTTTGTTGCCCGATCTTTGCGATGGAATTCAACAAAAAATTAAAGTCTTTTAATCCTTCAAAAAGGGATTTGAATTTTAGAAGTGTTTCCCCTTTTATTCCCCCCACATCGCTGCTCATTTGCCAGGTTGCGTACAAAACTTTTCTATTCACATTTACGGAGGGCAACTGGTCTATATAGCCAATACTATCTGGTAGAAATACGTTTTCAACAGCATAGGAAGCCATAATGAGATCCTGGTGGAATATCTGTGACCACTGCTCTATATTTAGATCAGCGCTATATTTTTCCTCACACCAGGCAATGATCTCTTCCGGGAATTTTTCTGCCAGTTCCCAAAAAATTTTTGTACAAAGAGTGCCTGAGATCTTTATTTCAGTTTCCCCCTTCAATACCTTGACTACTTGTTGGGCATTCCGATGGATAATGATTATCATTAAATAGATTTGGCTTTAAACAAAAGTAATTAATTCATCAATAATGAACACTCTTACAAACAAGTCATTTCGAAGAAGGAACGACATTTGAAGTCATTTCGAAATGAGCATGTCATTGCGATCCCGATTTTTGGATCGGGAGAAGCAATCTCATTTCTTTTTCGTATTTTCAAAATATGAAACAGTCCTGGGTTTATATGACAACCAATAAAAACCACACTGTAATTTACACAGGAGTTACTTCTAATCTGGCAAAACGAATTCTTCAACATAAAACCAAGTTCTACAAAGGATTTACCTCTAAATACAATTGCGATAAATTGGTTTATTATAAGGAGTTTTCAAACATAATTGAGGCTATAAAATATGAGAAAACCATAAAGGCCGGCAGTAGGGCAAAAAAAGAGAAACTCATAAATGAAATGAACCCTGAATGGAAGGATTTGTCTGATGGATGGTGGCCCGCCTCCATATGAGATTGCTTTGGTCGCTAAAAAAGCTCCCTCGCAATGACGGTTCCAACAGGCGGAAAAAACGGAGCGAAGCGAACGTCATTTCGATCCCGATTTTTAGATCGGGAGAAGCAATCCGGCGATTGAGAAATCTTGACCTCCCTAAGTCATTTCGAAATGAGCCTTTTGGGGCGATTGAGAAATCTCAAAGTCGTAAAGTCCAATCTCTTTTTAACCTCCTATTCTACAACATGAGATTTCTCGTCGCTTTATTATCTAAACTTTAAAAATCCGGATAAAAATTAATCTTTGAAGCAAACTAGTTCCAAATTTAAAACCGCTCGCTCGAAATGACTCCCTAGGTCATTTCGAGCGAGCCTTTTGGGGCGATTGAGAAATCTTGACTCCCTAGGTCATTTCGAAATGAGCATTTTGGGAGATTGAGAAATCTTGACCTCCCTAAGTCATTTCGAAATGAGCCTTCTGGGGCGATTGAGAAATCCATTAACATCACTCTTCACTTCTCACAATTCACTCCTCAACATCCTCCCAATTCAAAAAATTCCATTTTTTTAAATTAGTTTTAAGTGTTTTCCCAATCACCTCCTCAAACCGCGAAGCCTCCATCCCAAAACCTTTAGGTTTCTTCGCCTCCAAATCTTCAAATCTCAACACCTGTCCTGCTTTCAAAGCTTTATTCACCGCCAGTGACTTTTCAAAAATATTCTTTAACTCGGTAAAATTGGAATTATCGCTCTTATCCACCGGATGTCGCAAAGCAGTTTCTATCTTCCTTACAGCTTTTACCAATTGAGTTATCTCCTCAATTTCCAGGGAAGAGCTTGAATCGGGACCTAAACTGTTCCGACTAAAAACAGCGTGAAATTCCAGGATCTCAGCGCCCAATGCAACAGCGGCAATACAGGTTTCAATTTTCGCGGAATGATCAGAATATCCTACCGCAACTCCATAGCGTTCCTTTAATTCCCCGATCACATTCAACCCGTAATTCTCAGGTTGCGTGGGATAAGCAGTGGTGCATTGCAGGATTGAAATTTCCATCTTTCTTTTCTTTAAAAAGGCCACAGTGTGGCCCAGTTCCTCAAACGAACTCATTCCCGAAGACAGGATAACCGGTTTTCCTGTGCGTGCAATTTTTTCCAGCAATAAAAAATTATTCACCTCCCCCGAGCCAATTTTGTAAGACTTCACTCCTACTTCTTCCAAAAGATCTACAGCCGCGTTGCTGAAAGGCGAAGCCAAAAATTCCACTCCTGCTTCCTCGCAGTGCTTTTTTAACTCTTTCCATTGTTGCAAAGTAAATTCCATCCGCTTCCAGTAATCGAAACGGGTTTTATCCTGCGATGCCATTTTCACCCGAAACGGCTCGTGAATACTGCTTTCTGCTTCGGCGATATGAACCTGGAACTTCACCGCATCCACCCCGGTTTTTGCAAGTGCATCAATGTATGAATGAGCCATTTCTATACTCCCGTCATGGGCCTGTGCGATTTCAGCTATTATTAACATATCTTTTATAGTTAGATGAACAGGAGATATTAGCTCCCCCTTCGGGGGTTAGGGGGCTTTCATGTGCCTGACCTATTTCTGCTATTATGAACATGCTTTAGAACTTTTTTGTAGTAGCTGAGAGACCGAATTTCTATATTTATCGGAAACTTCCTTTGTACTGTAATTTTGAATATACAGGTTTCTGTTTTTTTCTGCAATTATATGAACCTCTGAAGCGCTCAGATTTTTAATGCGCTCAAATTGTTTCTTAAAAGAATCCTTATCTTCAGGTTGAAACCAGAAATCATTATGGGAATCTTGAAGCCTTTCCCACATAGCACCCACTTTTGTACTCAATATAATTTTTCCGGCAGCCATCGCATCAATCCCTACTAATGGTCCGGCTTCAGTATAAGCAGGAATTACAGCACAATCCATATTATCATAAATATTATTTAATTCAAAAATTGAAAGATGACCAATTAATTTGATGTTTCTGGATTCTCGAATAAGTTCATATAATTTTGGATAAAGTATACCGGTTCCCACAATAAGAAGTTCATCATCATTTTCGCAGGTATCCTGAAAGAACGATATTAAATTGAAAAGGTTTTTTTCTGGAGCAAGTCGTGCAATTGCAACAAATCTTTTTACCTTCTTATTTATTACGGGAATATTAAGTAGGTGACTTTCCATATACGAATTTTGATCGATTATCGCATAATTATCACTTTTCAACTTCCCGTGTAATTTATTTGCATTAACCTGGGAATGATGTATGAATAGAGATACCTTATTCAAATAAGTTGGGGCCTCAGTTGATAATTCAATTTCCCCGGTTGTCCTAAAAATTACCGCTTTTTGTAATTCTCTGGAAAATTGAATTATTTCCTTCGTTCTTAAAGTCTGAAGATGGGCAATTATGAATATGAGATCATAATTTTGGATGACCTCTTTAAGTATTGCATTTTCCTTTTTCTTAATATATCTGGAATTAATTTTATTATTTATGTAGAAAAAGACAGGCTCTTTCTTTCGGTTTTTTAAATAACTCAAAAGCGTAGCAGGCCTTAAAAAAATATTTCTCTCAAACAATAACTGCTTTAAGGATGTTATCTTAATCTCATCAACGATTTCATGAAATTGAGATTTAATTGTTAGATTACCCGTAGACAGAACGTTCACATCAAATTCTTCTTTTAAAGCAGAAGCAACAAAGCCCGCTTCGAGCTCTCTTCCACCAAAATCTTCGATAGGTCCTATGATTAGTATTTTCGGTCTCATTCAGAATAAAATATTTTGAACAATGTTTTAATCAAATGCTTTCTGATTATATATGTTCTATGAGGAATTGTTTTTTTTTCTTCTTTTGTAGATTCAACATCTGAACGTTTACTTTCCTTGAATATTTCCGATGACAACAAATCATTCATCCAGATTTCTACCTGGTTGCCAATATGATAAGCATAATTATTAAATGTAGATAACCTCATTAACCCTGCTTTATCGATTGGTTCATCTACATATTTCAGTTCAGAATCTCCTCCCACTAAGGTTAATGATGGAGTTTTAGGCACGGTCGTGAAAAGCATTTCTCTTTTTATAGTTAGTACCTGATGACCACTTCCAACAATTGCCTTAATCTTGTTCTTCACGATTACTGGCCACCTGACTTCATTGTTCTTTTCATTGTTCCAGTTAATACTCGAAAGATATTTATTCTGATCTTCAAAATTCTCTGGAATCGCCTCGTAGGAAAATTTCACCCGGCCCAATAAAATTTGTTTAAGGGCCGAACTTGTTCCATAAAAAAGGCCATGACGGAAGGGGATTGGTGAGACTGAACCTGCTTTCTTAAAGTTGCCAAAAATATTCCGGGTTGCAGAATCCCAGTTTTTGATAAAAAGAATATCTGAATCAGTTAATGTAATCAGTTCTTCTCTCGCCCCCCTTGCTGCCCCAATCATAGCATCTATTTTTCCAATGTTATAACTATGATGAATAATAGTATCTATTTCCCCCTTAGAATAATTTGATATAAAATCATGAACCTCAGGGCATGAACCATTATTAACTACCGTGATAGCATAATCCCCTTTATTAGCAGCTATAAGGGATTTCAGGCAAAGTTTAAATACATCCTGGGAGTTTTTATAATACCCGGCTAACTCAGGAATAAAAACAACCACAATAACCCGGTGATTGGCTTTTAGGCCTATTTTTTTTTTGACCTTTTGGGGGTTGGAACCGGTTCTCATCCTATTTTATTTTTATACTTTAAAGAATATATAGATTGATTTCTCCATTCTTTATAATTGGTGATCTCGTAATTATACTTCCAAAAAACACTTTCTAATTCCATCTTTTCGTAATCACTTAACCAACCTCTTTTTAACCTGTCAGCATTTGATATATCACTACAGGCATAAGAGAGTACCACATACTTTACGGAATTTTCCAATTGCCTGAATACCTCATCAATATCATAAACATATTCCAATACACCACTAAAAACTGCAGTATCATATTTAGAAAGATCGAGTTTTATTTCATAATTTAAATCGCACACCAAAATTTCTTCATTTCTTTTATAAATATCCGATGGAGTATACGAACAACTGGGTGGTAGGAATCTTTTCAAGGCCATATTCCCAGCACCAAATTCTATGACCTTTGCACCCTGATTTATAAAGTTCCCTAAAATAGCAGTACGCTCATCCCAGTCCACATATAATTCTTGTGGTTTTGACCATCTGTCGTAATCAGTGGCTTTTTTCCTTCTTAACTCTACTGTGTTTTTTGCCTGCCTTCTGAATTTATGATCTTGTTCAAAACCTTTAATTTTATTCAGGATAACATTCCGTAATTTTCTGAAAATTTTATTCATCAGGTCTATAACTGTATTTGAAAGATAATACTTTTAAGATCTTCCTTAATTTCAAAAGAATAATTATAATCCCGGTAATTAAACAAAATTTCCTTTAAGACCATATCATTAACATCCTTCATAGAAATATATGACTGGGTTTGTTTTCCCAACACTCTTTTTATTTTGTGCTTTAAAGAAATATAATAATGATCTTCATAGAATTCTGCTCTGATTACCTCTCCTTTAAATGAAAGTAATTCCTCTCTTAAGAAATGTTCAACCTGTGCCAGGATATTAGGTATCTTAGAAATTTTAGATGGTTTTTGAAGAAGTTTGGATGATTTCAGATCAACTATTTCTCCCATCCCCCTCTGCCGCTCAGGTTTTATAATTCCTTTATTCCTGTTTTGTTGAAAATGTCGCTGGTTGATTCGCATTATATTCTTAATACGGGGTTTACCGGTAAGCAATTTATCCTCGGCCCCGGAAAAACTTTTGTGCCAGTTATGATAAAAATATTGATTTGAATTTAATTTCTTTTTATAACCTGCATTTTCAAGTCTCGCAAAAAGATCCTCATCTTCGGCACCATAAAAATGAAAGAATTCATCCAGCCCGTTCACTGCTATCAGTGCTTTACGGGAAGCCAGGATCATCCCGTTCACTAAGCCAAAACGAGATGGTTTGAGGACTTCAAATTTATATTCATTTTGAAGTTTTTTAGATTCTTCCTTCCCCAGGTATCCTAATTTGAACAGATAAAAACTTTGAGGGTTTTTTAATTTTTCAAATAGTGAAGTAGTCTCAGGGTGAAATATCAAATCTACATCTGCGATAAAAATATACTCAAATCTACTATTGACAATACCGTAATTCAGTGCTTTACTTTTATTCCAAAGGAGATTTTCAACGTCCAAATAAAAATATTTCGAAAAATCATAATCAGATAATAGATTCTGGAGTTTTACCGATGTCTCTTTTTTACTTCCGTAATCAACAAAGATCACTTCAAAATTTTGTATTTTTTGAATTTGAAGAGAATCCATAGAACTCTTTATCCGAGTTATATCCCGGTTGCGAAAAGCGAATATAATGCTGATTCCTTGCTCCATTTCTAATTTCCAATTGATTGTTCAATGAATGTATATTTTTTCAAAACCCGATTTTTCACATAATTCCTTTCTAAAATTGGTTTAATCATTTTAAAATTATGCATTACCGCTTTTTCAAGGAAATTCTTGTCTCCTATTGCCTCCAGTATCAATGTTTTAATTTCTTCCACATTCAACGGGTTCGTGATGAGAAAACCATTTTTTCCATGGGTCAGCAATTCTTCTGTAGCACCTCCGGGGTTCGATTGAATGGGGAAAGCTCCCATAATCATTGCTTCCAGAAAAGTATTTGGCATCCCGTCGGAAATACTGTTACCTATATAAATCAGGGATTGTCCCATTAACTTCATCACATCTCCTCTGCCAATATTCTGTTGTACTTTAAAATTAGGTTTTGTTTCCATCCCGGAACCTTCAATATATTCTAAACATTTACCATCTGCTCCAAAAACAACTATCTCATAGTCTTTCAGTTCACTTTCTGATTCCTGTATCGCTTTTAGTACTGAAATACTCTCCCCAAACAATTTTTGATAACCTTTAATCAGAATTATTTTTCGTTTTTTAACAGGGTAAATATTATCTTCAAAATTAAACTCAAAGCCACCCCCACCAGGATAAACCCCTAAAAATTCCCCTCTAAAACCATATTTCTTCGCGATTTCAAAATCCCGGGAACAATCAGCGAACATATAATTCACTCTTGGCAATACTGCCTTTATATCCTTTAAATAATTTGCTTGGTTTTGAAAATAAAACAAGTCATTACCCCAGGCCGAATATATCCATTTTAAATCTGGATACTTATTCATAACCCCTAAAATAGGAGCACAAGCTGAAAACAAAACAAAGCTTTGAACCACATCAGGTTTTATTTCCTTTATTTTTTCATCTACAATTTCAGACAATTCTTTTTCATTTACCGACTGAACCATTTTATAAATTCCAGGAAAAAATCTCTTGAGACCCTGCCTTCCGGTAAAATCCAGTTTTCTCCTCCAGTTTACAGTTTGATGTACCCAGCCTATACTTTCTACTTTGGCTCCATTATCAAAAACATCAATCCAGTAAACTTCATGACCGGAATTTTCCAACTGGTTTACCCAATTAAAAAAGTGATTTGCGAACATGGAAACCATTAAGATTTTCATAATTCGATTTTTAATTCATTAATCACAAATTTTAAGTGCTTTTCTGAAAGATAATACTCTAAGTCAGGCCTGTTAAGTTGAAAATCTCCTTTTGCTGCTTTCCATTGCAGGTAAAGCCTTTCAATTAAAATGCTGATTTCTTCCACATTATCAATTTCCGACCAATTATCATAAGCTTCACCCAACAACCTACGGGATTCACTTAGTTTAGGCCCTAAAAGGAGTACAGGCTTGTTCGCCTCGACACAATGTGGAAATTTCCCGGGTAAAAATGGACTTATCTCTGATTTCGCTTCCAGGATAATATTTACCGCTGCCAGTTTTTGCATTGTAAGCACCGTTCTATAGTCTAAGGAAGGTTTAATAATTAAATTCCCTTCAGATATGATTTCCTCATAATCCTGAAGTTGAAGATTCTGTTCCCGGTTATTTCCAATAAAAATTAAGCTTGCATTGCTTGCAGCCTCCGGATTACGATCTAAAAATTGTTTAAAAGCCTCTATTAAAAATATGGGGTTTCGGGGTCCCAAAAGATTTCCGGCGTGAAGAAGATTAAATCGTTCTGGCTCAAAGTACGTAGGTAAATTATCAGATTCCGAATTCGTAATATCGATTTGATGTGGTATAACCACTCCGGTTTTCAAAAATTGAGGAAAGTAACTTCCCATCCATTCCTTTAAAAGCTGACTGGGAAAAGCACTAAAACCCGCTTTTTCCGACACATCCTTTACAAATTCCCATTTCCTGAAGTACCCGGGCTCCACCCAGGCAAAAGGTCTTGGATAAAGATGCATAGGATATGGGTCGTGAATATAGGCCATCCATTTATGATGCCATTCCGGCATTTGTAAAAGGGCGTGATGGGGGCGAAAACTCCCCCCTTTACTCAGAGTCAGGACCAGGTCAGGTTCAAAATTATTAATTTTTCTCAAGCCTCCAGCTATACTATTCCTATCATTAAAAAGGGTAAAGGAAAAACCAAATATTTTTTCAAGTGGTATATGGAGATCCAGTTTTAATTTATGTCTAAGTAACCGTTCCGCCCGGCTTAAAAAAAACATAATACTAAGCCTGTTTTCCTTTAAACCTATACATTTTATACCTTTAAGATGAATTTCCTTTCTGGTATAATGATAAACTAGCACTTCAAATCCAGCTTTTTGAAGATTTTTTATTAAGGCCACCCGCCCTTTGGTCCCACTGCTATCCTCTACATCTATAGATTCGGCGACAACAAGAATTTTTTTAATAGGAGATAATTTCAAGTTCCAATGTTTTTGCTGGTAAAGCTATCATTTCCCAAGACAATTTCCAATAGCCGCTCCCTCTGAAAATCAATAAATACTGTTTAAGTTTATTTAAAGAACTTCCTTAACTTCGCCTAAATCGCCTATCCAATGAAAATAGACCTCATCGCCGGGGCAAGGCCAAATTTTGTAAAGATAGCAGCCATAATAAATGCTATTGAAAACTCAGAACATTCTATTAATTATCGCCTAATTCATACTGGCCAGCACTATGATACAGCATTAAGCGGAAGTTTTTTTAAGGATCTTGAGTTACCTGATCCTGATATCAATCTGAGAGCAGGAAGTGGAAGCCAGGCAGAACAAACTGCTGCTATAATGATTGCTTACGAAAAAGTGCTTGAAAAGGAAAAACCGGAACTATGCCTGGTAGTAGGGGATGTTACCTCAAGTATGGCCTGCGCGATTACGGCAAGGAAAATGCAAGTAAAGGTAGCACATGTGGAAGCAGGAATTCGTTCAGGTGACCGGAATATGCCAGAAGAATTAAATCGGGTTCTTATTGATAGTATTGCCGATTATTTTTTTACCACCACTCCGGAAGCAGGAGAACAGCTATTAAAAGATGGTAAAAATAATGAACAGGTGTTTTTTGTAGGAAATACTATGATAGATACCTTGCTCAGGTTTAAACCATATTTCCGCAAACCGGAGATATGGAATAGATTAAATCTAAAAAATAAAAATTACCTGGTGCTTACGCTTCACCGGCCTGCTAATGTTGATGAAATAAAAAAGCTGGAACAGACTTTAATAAAGATCCTGGAGCATTCCGGAGGTCTTCCTGTGATCTTTCCTGTTCATCCAAGGACGATGAAGATCTTGGAGTCATTGAATCTTCCCCATAGCCAGCTTCACCTTTTAGAACCTCTAAGTTACCTTCAATTTAATTACCTGGTTCAACATTCAAAAGCGGTGCTAACCGATTCCGGGGGAATCACAGAAGAAACTACAGTACTGGGAATTCCCTGCCTGACCTTACGAGATAATACCGAAAGACCGGAAACAATCAGTCAGGGCACCAACGAATTAATTGGTACCAATCCCGGTAAAATTGCTCCTCACTTGGAAAGACTTTTTAAAGGAAATTGGAAATTAGGAAGTATTCCAGAAAAATGGGATGGTAAGACTGGAGATAGAATTATAAATGTTTTAAGAGGATTGGATTTTTCCTTTCAAGATAAATAAAGGACGCAAGATTGGGTATATTAAGTATCCAAGCTTGTATTTAAACTTCGAAATAGCTGATATTTCAGAATGTTCTAGAGCTGTATTTAGAAGATTATAAGAATTTAAGGAGAAACCCATTCTTATAAAATATTTTTCAAGGAGACTATTAAACAGTTTTTTCGTAGATAAGGTATTAATAACCATCTTGGCAGCTTGAATTTTAGATCTTACTCTTATTGGATGATTATTCCAAAATTCCCCCGTATTGGAATTTGGATGTTTTCTATTGAAATAAAGCGATTTATTTATAGAAATCCCGGAAATTCCAGATGCAAGTATTCGTGTATAAAATTCCCATTCCTCAGCATAAGATAAATCCTCATTAAACCTAAAGCTCCCTATCCCCTTTTTATCCCACATAACCGTACAACAGGCAAATGGGATCTTATTTGTCACCATATCGCCAATGTCCTCTTTAATAACCAAATGGCTCTTAAAATCTCTGTTCCTGTCAAAATTAAGTTTCTTCCATTCCCCTACGAAGGGTGTCTTGTCGTATCTGCAGAATAGTAAATCTTGATTTTCTAAGATCTCGGCACAAATTGCAAGGACATCTGGATGCACAATATCGTCACTGTCAAAGAAAATAATATAGTCTCCTCTTGCAGTATCCAGTCCTTGATTACGGCAACCAGAGGGACCTTTTTTATAACGTGAAGATCTTTGAATATAATTTAACCTATCATCTTTCTTTAGGTAAGGTGCCAGTTTCACCTTTGTATCATCGGTACTGCCATCATCAATTATTATACATTCCCAATTTGTAAAAGTTTGTCCAATAATAAAATCTAAGGTTTCAGTAATAAAATGTGCTCGATTATAAGTAGGTGTTATTATTGAGACTTTAGGTTTCTTATTTTCCATTTTTAATTATTTAAACAAGTAACGTACATTAATCTATTCACTTTCAAAGAGACGGTAACCTCTATTAAATAATTTATAAGAACCATAACTAAGAGAAATTTTAAGTGAATTTTTAAAACATCTAAAACCCTGGCTTTTTATTATAAAGAAAAAAATAGTATTGGAGATTCTATATTTACCTAATAAAGCTGCCCTTAACAAAAAAGTGAATCTCTTTATTAACCAAATTTTTATTCCTTTAGAAAGCAAATTCTTTTTTTCAAGAAGCAAGTAATGTTTTTTATATGCTTTAAAGCCAGATCTTATTTGGTTCTCATCTCCCAATTGCGCTTTTGAACTCAATGTTTTTCCTATTTCATATTTATAATAAATTTGAAGAGGATTTGTGAGATATTCAACAACCGGGTTATTATAAATGTTTCTCAAATTAAAATCATAATCATCTAAGGTTTGGATGTCCTCATCGAAGTATACTTTTAAAAAACTTTTTTTCCATAAGGGACCACTGCTATACCAGGATGTTTTCCCGGTAACATAATCCTCAATTAAATTATTTGTGAGAATTTTATTCTGCTTTAAGATCTTATTATTCTTAACATAAAAAAAATCAAGAGGAGCTACAACCACATCAATTTGTTTTTCAAAAAATGCCTGCATTTTTATTTTCAACATTTCAGGATACATTTCATCATCATCATCAAAAAACTGAATGTAATCCCCTTTGGATCTTATCAATCCGATATTTCGGCAGGTAGATGGACCTTTTTTGGTGTTTTCGGGTCTTTGTATAAAGATAAACTGCTCCTTGTTTTTAATAAAGTTGCTTATGGCTGAGATATCAACTGGTGTTGATCCGTCATCAACTATTATACATTCCCAGTTAGTATAAGTTTGAGCAATTAAACTTTCTAATGCCCGAATAAGCAATTCAGAGCGATTGTATGTTGGAATTATAACACTTACTAAAGATTTTCGCATAAAATAAAGAGCTCTTTTTTTAAAAATAAGATTTCAGCCATCTCAATGGCTTTAACAACAACTCTCCCAATTTAAAAGAATTTGAATTCTTGATTTTCATACTTTCTTTTTCCTTGTTTTCTATTTCATTTAAAAAGAAATCAATGGTTTTATCGAAGTTTTGGATTAGTAAATCGCTGTGTTTATTAAAAGCATATTGTCTTATTTGTTTCTTATAATTTAAGGCAGATTTATTTCTTGATGATTTCTTTTGTCTGTAATTAAATAGGACTTCAGGGATAACATATATATCCCATCCATTTTTACAAACCGATACATTAAATTCCCAATCCTCATTGCCATTTGCCATTTCAGGATCATATCCTCCCGCATCTCGCCAAGAAATCTTCCTGAACAAGATACTACCAGGGGCATTATTACGAAATATAGCGACAGAGGCTGAAGCACCCGAGGGTTTAAACATTCCTGTTGGCTCTCCTCCTTCATTAATTATAGAGACCCAACTAGTTACTATTCCAACATTTTCTTGCTCCTCTAAAATAGGGATCGCTTTCTCTAAAAATTGAGGTTCAAAAAGATCATCAGAATCCAAAGTTAAAATATAATCCCCTTTTGCAGTTGTTATAGCATTATTTCTGGCAGCTACAACTCCCTGATTTTCTTGGGTAATTAATTTATCTATTTTGGGAGCTATTCTTTTTAGAATTTCTTTAGTTCTCGCATCAGATCCATCATCTATTACAATAATCTCCTTATTACTATAGGTTTGGTCCAGTGCAGATTGCACAGAACTTTCAATATATGTGTAATCATTATAGCAAGGAATAATAATAGAAACCATGTGCATTGTATCAATTATCTTAATATTACTTTCAAAATGTTGTTTTTTAAAAAAGCCCCTCTTAAACTTATTCTTAATTAAAAATAATTATAGGTAGTTTGCTTTTTTCTTTCGCCCTTCAACTATATCTAAAGTGAAATCTAGATCTTTGATAAGTCTTCTTTTCTTCATGTTTATTTGAAAGTCTTCTACATTACCTTTTAAAAGAGATTTTACAGCTTTCTTTAATTGGTAATTTTTGAGCATATTTAGTTGCTTATAATCATTTGTATTAACGTTAGCATATTTTATTTTTATTCTGTTCAAAAAAATATCATAATATCTTTTACTACCCTTCACGATTTCTGCATGAATATTATTTTCACTATCATGCCTTATCATCGTAGATGGAGAGATCCCAATTTTTAAACCATGATAATACACACGCTGACAGTAATTATCGTCTTCTCCATATAGAAAAAATATAGGGCTAAAACCTCCAACTGTTTTTAATGTACCCACAGGCAATAACCAAGCTGCTGCATTGATCATTCTGTAATCATATAGATCTTGTTTGTCCTTATTAAGAATAGAGTCATTTAAAAAATCGCTATTACCCCCATTTTTAATATAATACAAAAAACTTGTATCAAGATAAGTTCCAGCCCCGTTTAAATGTATTGGGCTAATTATACCAAATTCGGGATTCTTCTCTGACGCCTTAATCAAAATTTCAATTGTTTCAGGCGCTACAAAAGCATCTTGATTTAAAAGAAAAGAAAAATCACATTTTCCTTCCAATGCCATCTTTAATCCTATATTGTTTGCTTTTCCAAAACCAATATTTTTAGATTGTTCTAGTAACACGACAGTTTTATAATTTTCTTTTATAAAAGCTGGAGTTCTATCTGTACTGGCATTATCTACCACTATTATTTGAATGTCAATATTGCTTTTCAATAAAGAACTCAAACATTGGTCTATCCATTTCATTCCGTTGTAACTAACAATAATTACATAGACTTTCATTCAATTATATTTTTTTTATAATAGTTTTAATTACTTCTCCATGCTTTTTAGAGAATGGATTGATTAAAAATAATTTGGTCCAGTACTGCATAAATAACTTTTTTTCTTTAAAAAAGATCAACTTATTAAGTAAACGTTCCAAGCAAAAGATTTCAGCTTCTCTTGTTTTATTCGTGTTAATACTTAATGGTAATATTTTTTTATAAAGCTTATGAATTTGAATAGTAGACCTTAACCACTCAGCATTAATATTACCAATTGAATAATGTTCAATTAAAACCAGATCTGTAACTCCAATTTTATATCCTTTAAGAAGAACTTCAAAACATATGTTTAAATCGTAACTATGAAATCCTTTTAAACTCTCATTAAATCTTACATCCTTTAATTTTCTGAAGGCTAAAAACACACCATCTATAACTGCAGCCTCTTCCAAATTATTGGTTTCAAAACCAATTTTCTGTGTTTCTACATTACCATTCTTATGGTGTTGAATGATATTCACTAATTTATAGTTGTTCTCGCAATCCCACCATCCAGAAGGCGTTTTTGTTTTTATCTTGGATCCGGCAACCCCTATTAACCCAAATTTAGTATTCTCTTCGAATAAATTTATTATATGAGAACCCCAATTAGTTGTTCGAAAAACTAAATCTTCATGAATAAAAACTAAATAGGAAGTTGTAGACCGTAAAATCCCAATATTATAGGCTTCAAAAATAGAATATTTACTTTCAGAATTATCAACAACAATCAATTCATATTCACAGCCAATAGTGTTTTTTATATTCTCCACTAAAGTTGAAGAAATCGTTTGGGATCGAGAACAAATTATTAAAGAAATCATTGCTTAACACCTAAGATTATTTGATGATATGGTGTGATAAAAGTCATATCAATAACCTTAACATCCATATGAGCAAAAATACTTTGCAATAAATTAAAATCAAATATATGGTGATGTAAACACCTGTTATTGAAATTATCCAATGATCTGTTTTTAAATTGCTCTATTTTACCAGCAGGCAAATCCATGCTTAAATCATGTAATCCTAATATTTCTGTGAGGTGTGTTAAGTCTGTCTCATCTATTTCGCTTTTTGAATCATCTTCCAAGTGCTCGAAAGTAGTGATGGGACGTTTATGGTCAAATGTATGTCTTTTATCAGGTAGTATAAGCAATATTGCACCCCCTTTTTTAATCACCCTCAACCATTCTTTTACTGTTTTTAGAGTGTTTGCACAATGTTCTAAACAATGACTAGCTATAATAAAATCATATTTTTCATTTGGTATTGCAATCAAGTCATTAGCTTCACAAATATATTGGTGGCCTTTTCTATTTTCGAAATAATTAAAATTTTCACCTTCAACAATATTCCCTTCCCAGATGGTTTGGGTGCTAAAATTACAGCCATCCAAATTTTTTATTACTTTGTAAATTGGTAGTTCCTTGGAAAATATAGCACTAGGACCACCTATTTCTATTCCTTTTTTATTTGTAAAATAACTTTTATAAAGTTTGAAATTTTTAATAGGTTTTGGGTGAGTAGGATAAAATTTATTCTTAAAAAGCAACAAGGCTCCCGTGAGACCATTGCTTTTTAAAACTTTAAAAAGTGTTATAAATTTAGACATTCTTACATTATTTTTTTTAAGAAAAGTTTTCTTAATCTCCTCACTTATATTTACTAATAATATGTGAGAGTAACTTTTTTAACAAAAGTGGTTTATTAAGCAACATCGCAATCCCCCTAAATTTCCTGCCATTATTCACAAATTTTAATGCCATTATATAATAAAGTTGGTCGTTCCCTTTTTTACTCTGCTCATTAATATTCTTAAGATTAGCAGGGTTGCACTCTTTAATAGAATCCATTATTGCTTCTCTTAACTGCAATTCCATCTTATATATTTTAAGCCAACCACTTTCAATATTTGCCTTTGCAATAACACTACTTTCATGATATCTAAAGTAATTTAATGACTGGGCAATAAAACCAAGCTTAGCATTACAAGTAAGTTGAATATAATAAAACCAATCTGCATTATACTTCATATAAGGCTGAAAATTTAAAGGAATAATCTTTAGTAATTCTTCCTTTTTAAAGAGAACAGCACTCACATTTGGGATTACATTTTTATGGATTAAATAGTTCTCTATAAACTCATTACCATACATAATAAAAGGCTTACCGAATGCGTGTTGTTCAAAATGGGAAGTATGCGTGATCCAATTTCCTGTAATTTTATTCTCAGAGTTTACACGATAGGATTGGCAATAAGTTAAAACCACTTCAGGGTCTTTTATAAATGGCACCATTAAGGATTCCAGAAAATTCTCATCGCAATAATCGTCAGATTCTGCTATCCAAATATAGTCTCCCTTGGCTAGAGAAATCCCTTTGTTCCATTGCTTAAAAGTGCTTCCGGAATTAGTTTCATTAAGAACACAATGTGAGGTTTTAGAATTGTTTTTATATTTTAAAAGAAGTTCCCGGCTGTTATCTGTGCTGCGATCATCCAATAAAATCACCTCAATATTTGGATATGACTGCTTGTAAACACTCTCCAACCGATCTTTTAAAAAAGCTGAATGATTATAGTTAGGAACTATTACAGATATGAGAGGCAACATATTCAACGTAAAAGTATTTATAGATTAGATTTCCAATAATAAATTTGAAACAAACTTAATTACAAAAAATTAAGTTTGCAGCAAGTTACTTATCTGTTTATAAATTAAGGGACATATATATTCTGGGGTGAAATTAGAAAATAAATAATGAGCCTTATCTCCATCTTCTTTTAATTTATCCCTATCTAAATAATATACCATTATTTTTTCTCCCATTTCTTCTATATCCAAATATGGCACTACAAAACCGCCTCCATTTTTAATGATTTCTGCGGAACCAGATGCCTTTTCAAAACATATAATAGGTTTCTTTAAGCTCGCAATTTCTATACACACTAATGGGAATGGATCTTCTCTAGAAGTTAACACAAATACATCAAAATCATTATAAAGCTTAATCGGGTCTGGCTGCTCCCCAACAAAAGACACCATTTCTTTAAGTTTCATTTTTTCCAAATCTCCCTCAACAATCGCATCATGTCCAATCTTACTGCCTACCCAATTAAAGTGGATGTTAGCTTCTGGATATTTTTTTGATATATAATTAGCTACCTGTATAAACACATCGTATCCTTTTCTCCAATGCACCATCCCCGAAGCCCCTACAGTAAAATTCTTATTGGAATGTTGAGTGGCAACACCATTAACTACAGCAAATTCATTAATAACTGCTACTACACCAGCATCTATGTGATAATTCGCTACTAAATTATCTTTAACCTGATGAGAAACAGCTATAAATTTATCTATATGAGATTGGTACTTACTAAAGTCTGGCAATGCCATTTTAAATATTGTATTTAACTCATGTACATGCACAATTAACTTTGGGAAGTTACTAGCCTTTTTAATTTTAACAGCAACCGGAATAGAAAGTATACTATTAGCATAAATTAGATCGTAATTATTAGCAACGATTTTTTTATGAAATTTGGCCTCTTTATTAGTTGGCTTCATCCCTAATTTAGAGATTGCCTTATGTGTTAGGATTTCCGAAAATTTTAAGGGAGTATTTATATGAGAATAATTAAAAACATGAGTGCATTGTTCCTTAAACTCTTTTTCGATCAAGCCGCCATTAACCAATACTATATCCATTTGAAGATCCTTTACATTGGTGTTTAACCATTTTAATATGGTTAATAAAATGAGAGGAGCTCCTGCTCTGGAAGCATCATGAGATATGAAAAGTATTTTTTTCAATTAGTTAAATTTTTAAAACAAATTTATCAAAAACACTTAAAGAGTTTGCTTCTAAATGATTGAAATAGATTTATTTATTGTTAAAGCTAAGCTCCAATACTTACTTATATAAGTAAAACAACTCCGGTTTTTATTATAGCTCATTACTCTGTTTCGTTTTTTAATAATTGAACAACCTCAAATGATTATATTTACTTGTAGCTTCGAATGATTCAATGAGGATTCTCATATTATGCCAACTTTAAAATATTTTTAAATTTTATTATGAACTTATAACTTCTTGAGTTTTTTATCTTTTGTAATTCTTCAAACTCTTTTTGTAACTTGGAATATTTGCTTGACATTTCATAGTATTTTTTAGAACACATCTCACCATCACCCTTCACATTATAAAAATCTAACCTAAAACAGTTAACTTTATCTGTATTTCTATTCGAATAAATTTCCAATAAATAAATAATCGTTTCCTTTAATTGTTCTATGATTTTTATATTAAAATCACCCGAATTAGTCAACAAATAAAGAGAAATTAAATACTCGATTTTTGAATATGGTGAAATCAGTTCATTTTTCAAAATAGCTGTTGTAGCAGACGTAGGGTGTATTCTATATTTTATTTGTGGCTCATTTTGATAATAAAACTTACCTTTTTCAGCAATCAAACTCCATAATAGCCAATCCTCGAATTGAAATAATTGAGGTAAGCCAAATTGCATATCCTTCAACACTATTGACTTTACAATTACTGTTGAATTACATATTTCATTATCCTTCAACCAATTTTTTTGTTCATTTATTTCATACACTTTATCTTGTTGGTCTAAAACAAATTCATTCTTATATGTTAGTTCAGAGTTATTTAATATTTCAACTTTTGAATGTACAAGAATTACATCTTTAAACTGTGAAAACACTTTAAGTTGATTCCTTAATTTGCTTGGATAATAAATGTCGTCTGCGTCCAAAAAAGAAATATACTCCCCTTTAGCAGCTTTAATTCCCAGTTCTCTAGATTTTGAAACACCCAAATTAACACCACCAATATGTTGATGAAAAATAATTTTCTTATCATCCCTGTACTTATTGATTATATCAACAGAATTGTCCACCGATCCATCATCTACAAGTATTAATTCCCAATTACTATAACTTTGATTTATTACTGATTGAATTGTTTGGTCAATATACATTGCTGCATTGTATACAGGTACTATTACTGAAACCAAACCATTTTCATTTTCCATTAACTATTATTTTTTTACAAGGAAATTCATTTAAAATTATATCAATAGCGATAAAAACTTTTCAAAATTTTATAATTTTAAAACCATAGTTAAGTATTAATAGTTCTTTTAATAGATTTTTCTATTTTCATCTGTAAAAACCTTAACCATATGCGGTTATCAAATAAACCTGACTGTAAAATTTTATAAATCAAACCCATTACTGAGTTTTTTATGCAATACTTTTCAAAGAATATATAGAAAAATTTTTGTGCCAACAGTAAATTTCTGTTATCCTCAACTCTGTTTTTAATTAAATATTCAATGTTACTGTTTAATGTTTGTTCATTTTTATAGTCATAAGTAAACCCTAAATTAGAGTAAAAACTGTTATGATAAGATAAGACTGGTTTGTCATATAAACAGGCTTCTAATCCTGCTTGTGAATTTACCGTAACAACAATCTGAGACTTCGAAATTAGTTTAAATGTATCATAATTATTAAGATAATCTATGTGCACATTTTCAGATTCATATTTTTTTATTCTACTATATGTGGGAGAGCCATAAGGCTTATCTACTGCCGGACTTATACCTTCAACTTCTTTTGGATGCAGTTTAATAACCAGTGGGATATTTAAGTCATGACATATATCTATTGTGCTCTTAATAATTTCCACCGGATTTTCAAAATCATGTTCAATAGCAAACAATTGAGCTGCATCACAATAAACCTGACCCAAAAATAAAACATATGGTTTGTCAAATGGTATTTGAAAATTATTCACATTTGAAATATGCTCTTTTTTTTTATTATCAAAAACGCTTCTTTTGAAACTAATTGCATAAGATTCCGACTTTTGATTATTAACTTTGTTTTTAAACTTATAAAAATATCTTTTAGCTAAATTATACGTAACTACTTTTCCTGAGACATCATCCCAAACTAACCTATTGCTATTGGATGTGTTCTCTATGCATAAAAAAGGTGTATTATACTTCTTTGCAAAAGCCAGCAAACAAGCATCTAAAAGCGAATGCCCATTGATAACAATAACTAAAGAAAACTTATTGTTACTAAAAATTTTATTGAAATCTTCGATAATAATTTTTGCTATAGAAAACCATTTATATATAACCTCTCTATGTAAATCAAATTCTAACTCATCTTTAAAAATTATTAAATCATTACAAATATTATAAATAGTTAAATCATATAAGCGCATTCCCAAAAATGTCTCATCAATAATTAAATCTGCGTAGTTTTTATTCTCAAAACTATTTAAATACGCATTTTCATCAATAGGATATGAACTTATACCAATAGTATTAAAACCAAGCTCCAAATTTCTTTGGTTTATATTAAACCAACTTAATTTTGTATTATTAAAAATTATTTTTTGCAATATGATTTTTTTTTACTCAATCCTCCTGTATTAAACTACCTTCCAATTTAATTCCTTAATATCCCCATTGAAAGGCTCTGTAGTACCATTTGGGAAATATTGCACTAACTTCTTTATATCACCACTATCATAACTCAAATCGGGGTAGTTTAAAATGCTTCTCTTTTTCAAAATTATACCAATATTGTAGCCATATGATTTAATTGAAATGTCTCGACAATCAAATCCTGCTATTATTAATTGATACATCAGTAAACCTGCATTCCATAGAGAGACATGACCTCCAACAATATCATGTTTTAGTGGAGGAACTGTAATGGCTAATACTCCATCTTCTTTTAAATCATTATGTATTTTTTTTAAAAATAGGTTCGGATTTGGTTGATGTTCTAAAACATGTGAAGCCCAAATGGCATCAAATTGTTCTTCAAATTTATAATTGTAATAATCTCCAAAAATACACGTATGATTTTCAGTACGCTTTTCAAAATATATAGATTTACCAAAATCTATTGAAGTTACCTTTTTTCCTTTACTTTGAAGCAAATCACTATGTTTTCCTTCTCCACTACCAATATCTAAAACGGTGATGAAATTAAAGTCCTTAATAAATTTCTCAAATGTTTCTCCTGCGAAAGGCAGATTATTGTATGGTGTTTTATCGTTACACTTTAATATGATTTCTCTACTTTCAGTGAAAATTTTATTATGAGAATTTGGTTCGTTTTTAATTCGAATTAATCTTAAATCAAACAATTTTAATAACTCATTAATTTTTATTTTCATTTAAATTTAATATTTTGGATGAATTCAATGTACATCTTCTAATACAAGTTAGAAAGATTATGAAATAGTTCAATACTACTGATTGCTGTTTTACTATTTGAAAACCTCAATCATCAACTAAAATTACCTTTGATTATTATAGGACTACCTAGAGTGAATTTATTAAAAACTTTTATTGGATTCAAGTTTTGAATCCATAAGTAAATTTTATTAGGATTTAAACTTTCAATAGTTAGGGCAAATTTATATGTCCCTGTATTTAAATGGAGCTCATCAATTGTGAATTTTATCCTATTACACCCAGTTTGTAAAGAAATTTTTTTATTGAACATTTTTGAATTAACCTGACATATTGGAATTAACTCTCTACTCATTAAAAAAATACCGATATCAATTTCATCAATAGCAATTTCAGATATAACACTAATATCAATTTCTAAATTTTTAATTTCACCCTTAAAAACATTTTCATTTATATTAAAAGATTCTAAAAAACATTTATCAGAATGAACTAAAGTTGGTTTATCTTCAATATGGTTATCATCATAATAAGCCTCAATAACTTCACCATTATTACCTTGTGCTTCTACTTGTCCTCTATGCATCAATATTGAACGTGTACATATTTTGGAAACTTGAGACATAGAATGAGTTACCAATATAACACAACAACTATGCATTAATTCAGAAATACGTTCGTAACATTTAGCTCTAAAACTAACGTCTCCAACAGCTAAGACCTCATCTATAATAAGTACATCGGGCTCCATTTGTGCTGCAATAGCAAAACCAAGCCGCACCTTCATCCCGCTGCTATAATTTTGCACAGGCATATCTATAAATTCCCTTATCTCGGCAAAATCTATGATCTCTTCTATTTTACCGTTAATTTCTTTACGTGTAAAGCCAAGCACAGCTCCATTATTAAAAACATTCTCCCTTCCGCTAAGAATAGGATTAAATCCTACACCCAACTCTATAAGGGCACCTACCTTTCCTTTTATGGTCACTTTACCCACATCTGGTTTAATTAGGCCATTAAGTATCTTTAACAAGGTGGATTTCCCGGCACCATTATGGCCAATAAGCCCCAGGCATTCCCCGCGACGAAGTTCAAAACTTATATCCTTTACGGCCCAGAATTCCTTATCCCGTAACATGCTGCTATTTTTGTTCCCGCCAATATTGGAATACAAATCTTTCACTCCATACCAGAGACTCGTTTTTAGGTCTTTACAGAATTTTTTTGAAAGACCTTCTACCTTTACCAAAACTTCATTCTCTTTCATAATATCTATCAGTTAGATCTTTCTACAATAATTGGGATTGAAATTCTATAAAACACCAGCCCAATAAAAAATAAGGGAATACAAAAAGCAAGAACTAATAAATAATAAGTTAAAAAATCTGGAGTGCTTCCTGTAAGAAGATCCCTTGTGGTAAGAATTATTGGAGTTAAAGGGTTTAACTGCATAATTTCTCGCATTAGTCCATTGCTTGGAATTATATAAACCACTGGGGTAATATACATAACAAAGGTGAGCCCCATGGATATTATTTTCGCAACATCGTTATACAACATACTAATCGGGGTGATAAAAAGTCCTATAGTAGTTCCAAATAGAAGCAAACCAATAATTCCAAAAGGCAGTAACAAGAGGCTCCAGTGAAAACCTATACCAAACAAAAAAATAAAAACTATGAGCAGTAAAATTTTTATAGAAGAATTGAATAGCAGTTTATACAATCCCGCCAATATCAACGCCTCTTTTGGGAAATTGATTTTATTCATAATCCCACGAGCTCCCATAGTACTCTGAGAAGGGGAATTAATAGCTTCAGTAATGATCGACCAGATCAAGGTTCCCGAAAACACAAATAAAGGATAAGGAATACCTGTTTCTGTAACCTGTATAGTTCCAGATAGCGTTAAGAAGATCCATACGGCTGCGGTGGCCAAAGGGGTAATAAATGCCCAAATAATTCCAAGATAAGATTGCCTGTATTGAGCTTTAATATCTCGCTCTGCTAATTGTCTTGCCAAAAACCTTGAGCTATAAATGTCTTTAAAACTTTCTTTTAAATGTTTTAAAAAACCAAGCTTATTTTCCCTTTGATATATTCTGGTTTCTAATTCCAATTAGACTTGTGTTTATTTAAAAGGAGTTTTAAGTTTTTTAATAAACCTAATAGCTTTTCCTTTATAGTTACTTTTTTGCGCCTTCAAAGCATACTTCTTTCTCCCAATAGTAGAAAGTATATAATTTGTTAAAACCTCAAGATACTCTTTTTCTTCTTCTAGAAACAGCGGAATTTTAGATTCCACACAGACTTTATTCAATAAAAGCTGTTCGTCTATGATTTCTGGAAAAAGCCATTGGAAATGTTCCTTATTCCTAAAGAAATAACCTCTTACTATTTGAGTGATCGATAATTCCTTACTTGAGATCCATTCTTCAAAATCTATAAAATAGAACACCCCATTATTATCTACAATAGTATTGTATGGAGTTAGATCGAAGGTGTTGGATTTATAGTTAACTATACTTTGTTTTAAAAATTCAACCCACTTTAAAAACAACTGCTTATAATCTTCTCTTTTATTTAAAAAATATAGATTATCGAGTATATGGTGTAAATTATCTCCTGGAATATATGAATATTCCTTACCCCCTTCTATAGCAAGATCTAATGGATTATTTTTGGTTTGCGCCCCATACCATTCTTTAGAAATTTTAATATCAGATCCTTCTAGATTAAATTTCATTTCGTTTGCAAAATGATATCTTCTATTTACAGAATAATTATATAAAAAGGTAGTGTCTTCTTTCAGCTCTTTATCGCTTTTAGCATCACAATATCCTACAATTAAAAAGGAATTACTTACATCTCCTAAAGAGCCATTCCTAATAAAATTACCCAAAATTCGCCCTACATGCAATTTAGGGTCGTTATTTTTAGAGTAATTTTTAAACTTTATATCATATAGCAAAGAAACCATTAAATTGGGAATTTCTCCCTTGTAAATTTCAGGACTTTCTTTAATAATTGTCTTTGGTAATTTATAATCTGGAAAAGGATAATAAAAATCGTTAGATAAAAAATTTGCCTTCTCTAATTTTAGGATTAATTCTTTTTTGGTAAAAGTCATTACTTCTTTCTCTTGGTAAAGGGATTGGGTTCCATAATGAGCCACACCTACATGATCTTCTTCCCAGCCGAGCAAATATTTTAAACCAATTTTATTTTCTATCCCAATCACAATTTCACCACCATCCCTAAGTAACTTCCTACAGTCTTCTAGTAACTTATCCACAGGGTCTCCATGAGATTCCCCGGCATATTTAGGAACATATTCTAGCACACCAATAAGTATGATCTTATCGAAAGATTTCTCTCCAAAAATCTCTACTAGATCTAGCTCCAAAAAATTTGCTACTATGATATCCAGATTATCAATACTCGAACAGCGAGTGGCGATATCCATGCCTCTTAAAAGTGTGCCCTCAATAGTTATAAGTTGTGCTACTTTATCTGCAATAAACTCAGATAATATTCCTGTTCCCCCTCCCAGTTCTAAAACGGCCTCCTGTTTACCGAAATTTATGGGTTTTAAAATGTTTTGCCTTACCCAGCTAAAATGATACTCTGAAGGCCAATCTATAATACCCTCCTCTAAAATTTTAAATTTTTCTATTTTATTTGAAGGCAGATCCTTAAGAACCGTTAGGATGTTTCTTTCTATTTCTCCGTCAGAATAGGAAATATCCTGCCGCCCTTTGGTATATAAATTTTTATAATTTTCAAAAAGCCCGAAACCCTGCTTATATAATATTTTTTTAATCATCATTTCTTCATTCTAGTTTCTGCTTAATTAAAATTTAAAACTGGCTATTTAAAATTTGAACAATTACAAATTCAATTTTTGCTGTTTAATATTTTTCTCTTTATTAAATAGGCATATAATTTTACAACTTTTTTAGGATAATCTTTAGCTAATTTAAATGCTAATCTTAAAGATTTAAGATATTTTTTTTCTCTAAAATAGCACGCTAATAATGCGGATTTATGTTTTTCTAAACTTTTTTTAATGATATGTTTTTTATTGGAAAACTTCACGTCCTCATAAATGCAGCTTACAATTTCCAAATTTACTTTTGCTATATCGCTAGGCCTTTTTTTTAACTTTTCTGAAACTCCAATTTCTTTTCTATAAACCGCTGTAACATCCTCTAAAAACCCTATTCTACTTCCATCTTTTATAGTCCATAAATAAATTGGCCAATCCCCATAAGGGAATTTAGCAATCCATTTAGGAGATTCTTCCTTATGCTGTTTATTCCTAAAAAATGCCGTTACAGATGGAATCGTGTTTTCAAAAACAAGATCTTCGAAATCTCTTTCTTTTTTGAGCCCCAAAGTATTTTTTAAATGAAATTTCCCATTTGGGTATAAGAAATTTAAATTAGTATGAACAATAGAATAATCTGGATTACTTTCTAAAAAATCAAATTGCTTTTGAAGTTTAAAAGGATCTATCCAATAATCGTCTCCATCGCAAATGGCTACATACTTACCATCACATTCCTTAAAAGTTCTTATAAAATTATTTATTAAGCCAAGATTTTCTTTAGATGGAAGCAGTTTTATTTTCTCCTTATTCTCATTTGCATATTTTTCGCAAATAGATCGTGTATTATCTGTGCTACAATCTTCTCCTATTACTAATTGATATTTAAAGCTTGCGTTTTGACTTAAAACACTTTCAATTGTTTGCCCAATATATTCTTCTTGATTATAAGTTAACATGAAAATACTTACTCTAACATCTTCCATTTTAAAAAGCGTTTAAATTACTGTGATATGGAATTGTTAAATTGGTTCCTCTTTCCAAAACACTTTTAATTTTAATTCCATTTATTAGTCACAACATTAGATTTTTCGTTGTTATTTCCATTATATATAAAAATAAGATTATGGTAAAAATGAATGGAAATAATTTTTCTATCGAAATAACTTGAAGTATAATCTTTTTGAAGAAATTCTGAGTAGTTTAATGAATCTGTTAAGCTTTTAAAATAGTTCATCATAGTTTTAGGATTTTTCAAATCTTTACTATCTCCCCCATAATTTTCCCAATAAGAGGTTTGTGTATCTTCCACTATATAAATTCCACCATCCTTGAATTTAGGGAACAAAAGTTTAAAAGTAGCTATAACATGATCGTTATAATGGCTTCCATCGTCTATTATGATATCCAAATCGCCTATTTCTGAAGATACTCGAGTTAGAAAATCATTATCAGCTTGACTTTCACAAAATATTTTTATCCGGTTCTCTTCTAGCGCAGATTTATCATGAAGATCTAAAGAAAAAATTTTACCGAAAGGGAAATATCTTTTCCATAATCGCAGGGAATTCCCACCTAGATATGGATCATTATAACCACCAACTCCTCCTATCTCTAATAAATTTATTCTCTTATTTTTAAATTTTTTTAAATGATTCTGATAATGTGGAGTATAATTATGACCGGTAACCTTATCTGATCTATAAATCCTTGCTAATTTACATAGATTATTACGACACGGTAAAGCTCTAAAATCATCAATAAAATTCAATATTTTCTTTCGGGATGGCTTCTTTAATTCTTTTTTAAGGAACTCTTTTAAATTTTCCATTTTTTTTATACTATAAAAATCTCAGGGGTTTCCTATAAATAATCAACTGACTTCTTGACAATGAGCGGTTCAAAAACAGAGGTAGCTTCGCCTCTCTTTTTAAAGCCCATTTTTTGAAAGAGTTACGTTTTTTACCAGGAGTGATAAATTTATTAAATCGTTCAAGAGTTCCTACCATGTAAGTTTCTACTATTTCAAAAAAATCCTTTCCTACTTTTTCAAAATGCCGGGAACTATATGTTCGGTCTGGATGAGGATCTTCTTCTTTCCACTTTTTAAAAGCTTTAAACTGTAATTTTGAAGGCCTATTCTTGACAGGAATTAACCATCTAATCTGATCCAGTACTTTATTGTTTACAGCTGGTTCAAAAAACCGTGCTTCCCCATCGAGTTTTAACAGCCTTGCGGTTTCTTTTAAAAATAATTTTTCTGTAGGGATGTTCAAATGGTGTAAAAAAGCCTTTCCCACCACAAAGTCAAAGCTTTGGGAAGTTAGGTTATTTTCCAAAAAATCGCCTTCCACAAAAACAA
>Ga0307486_1000487_pt1 | contig 36486 bp, 31 predicted proteins | sample CBIW02metaG_FD_203663 | JGI IMG/M metagenome (GOLD analysis project Ga0307486, IMG submission 203663) | Sea-ice brine microbial communities from Beaufort Sea near Barrow, Alaska, United States - CBIW 0.2 | ecosystem: Environmental > Aquatic > Marine > Coastal | place: USA: Alaska | collected... | reverse complement strand
TGTCGCTGAAGATATCAAAGTCGTCCGGGACCGTGGGCCAGCCGCCTGCGGGGCTGTGCGCGCGCCACTTGAGCGCCTGCTCGTGGGCCTTGACGAGGTTCTCGTGCAGGCCATCCTTGCCGCGGCCAGGGCGGAGAAGCTCGACTGCCCGCCGCACCATTCCGCGCCGGTCCCGCCGCGGCACCTCCTGGTAATGAGGCGAGGACGAGGGTGCCGTTGAGGCTACGAGGTCATGCAATGAACGATGGAAGACGGCCGGAGAGAAGATGTCGAGCGTGGCACGGATGTCATCAAACATCGTGACTTGGTCAGCCCAGACAGCCAGGGAAGGGGCCTCGTCGACGCCCGCCTCGTGCGCGGCCAAAGCGGCCTCGGTTCGCATCTTAGGGATCTGGCGCACCAGCATCGTCGCGAGCGCCTCGTCATACTTTGCGCCCTTGCTGGCGTCGTCAGTGACTGACTGCCACCACGGCACCAAGTCCTCACCGGCAGTGTCATCCGCATCTGCGGCTGACACGACGGCGGCCTTCTCGGCATCGGTGGAGGCTGTCGCGCTGGCATCGCCTAGCCTCGAGACCAGCTCCGCAGCAACGGACGCGAAACCGTGATCGGCAACGATCGCCCCGGCATCGGCCCCTAGCCGGACTACCGTTTGCGGCGCGGGCTCCGTGGACGTGAGACGGACTACCGCCTGGACTGCTTCAAATGCGCTCACTCCCCACGGGCGGTGAGGACGGTGCAACGAATCGAATCGCTGCTGCAACTCGTACCGCGCGCGCAGCATCCGCTCGCCGCCGTCGCGGAGCTTCGCGTCGTCAACTTCGACCGCCCCTAGCGTGATCGCGGCCAACAGCCGCGCCCTCGCCTCCGCGTTCCAAGACGTTGCCGTGCCGTCGATGAACAGGTCGCTGGCGCCCAAAGCGTCGAGACGCGCGCCGATGTCGCGGAGCGCATCGTTGCTGCCCGACACTACGGCCACGGACTTTCCTGAGGCTGCCGCATCAGCAGCGACGGCCGCCGTCATCTCCAACGCATCGGCCCCCGGGGGTGCCTGGAGGAAGGCGCTGCGCCCAGTGGCGATCACGTCGAGCGCGGCGAATTGAACGTCGTCGAGGTTGCCGATGCCGCGCTCGGCGAACGGGTCGCGGTCTCCCTTGGGGAAGGCAGGGAGCGGGCTCGCAAGAGTGTGGGCGGCGTCCGAGTCACCCGCGACCGCGGCAAGAATGTCCGATGCCCCGATGACCGCGTCGCAGTCGTCGAGGTCTTCTAGCAGCCGCTGCTCCGGGTCGTCGAAAGCCCCCACGAGGAGGTTCTCTAGAATCGCGAAATCTTCGCCAAAGAGGTCACCGTGTTCGCGCAACGCGTTCCAAATGGGGCGCGGGTCAAACGACTTGCCCGCCCCAGCGGGCGGCACGAGTCCCGCGAGTGATTCCGTGTAGCCACGCGTACGCAACTCGGTGACGACGATCGGGTTGAGGCTCACGCCGTCGAGCAGCGTGAGGTAAAAGTCGCGGTCCTTGAGCGGCTCCACGAGCACCGGGCGCAACAGCACCGGGACCTCTCGTTTGGAACCATTCTGCGTCCAGGACGCCGTGCCGACGGCCATCGCGGCCGTCCACACACCGGAGGTCGCCTTGACCTGATAGGCCTGTCGATAGATCAGGCCGATGCGATGCAACGCCGATTCTTGAGCGCCCTCTTCGCGGATCAACGACGACAAAGGGGTGGGTCGGCCAGCGAACAAGGGCGCGATACCTGCGGGATGAGCACCACGGAGGTCGACGACATCCGCATGTGCGGACACCAGATCTCTCAGCGGCGACACGGTCGCCGACTGTTGGAGTTGCTCTCGCCATTCTTGAAGCGCCTCGGCAACCAGGGCGCGGCCGATGTAGTCCACCACTCCCCCACGGTAACTAGCGCACCGCATCCTTGGTTGACACCACGCCGCGACCCTCCGCTAGCGCATCAAAACTACGAGTGAGCATCCCCCGCCGGGCCTTGGTGTGGGGGGCCAAAAAAAGACAGTGCGCGCCGACTTCTTCAGACGACACGCACCGTTGATTAGATTGTGGCGCTAAGGGTCACTCAACGTCAACTGCGAAGGCCAACAACACTAGTGCGCGACTTCCAGCACCTCGAGGCCAAGGCTCTGAATGAGCTCAGCAACGCGGGCGCGGATATCGTCGCGAATGGGTCGCACAGAGTCGATTCCCTGGCCTGCGGGATCGTCCAACTTCCAGTCCTCGTAGCGCTTTCCCGGGTAGTACGGGCACGCGTCACCGCAGCCCATGGTGATGACGACGTCCGATGCCTGAACCACCTCAGGGGTCAAAATCTTGGGCTCCTCGGCACGAATGTCAATGCCGATCTCCATCATCGCGTCCACGGCCACCGGGTTGATCTGGTCTGCTGGCATGGAGCCTGCGGAGCGGACCTCAACGGCGCCACCGGACAGCGCGCGCAGGAACCCCGCGGCCATCTGCGAGCGCCCCGCGTTGTGCACGCAGACGAACAGTGCGGACGGGGTGGTCGTGCTACCAGTGGTGTCAGTCATAGGTTTCTCCAAGTTCGGTGGGGGGTTTAAGAAAGGTGCGCGGCAAAAGAGTTGAGCAGCGTGGCTACTGAGGGGGCGTGCGCGGGCTCAACCGCGTACCAGACCCACGTGCCACGCCGTTCAGCCCGTAGTATTCCTGCATCACGGAGCACCTTCAAGTGGTGCGAAACCGTGGGCTGCGAAACATCTGCCAACTCCGCGAGGTCGCACACACACGCCTCGTGCTTGGCGCTTTGCGTCAGGTAAGACAACATTCGTAGGCGGAGCGGATCCGCGACCGCCTTGAGGAACGAGGCAGCCGCGGCCGCCTCGACCTGCGACAACTGGCCGTCGAGTACCTGTGGTGTGCAGGTCGAATCGGCGCCCTGCAGTCCGGACGATGCCTGCACTGAGACGTCGTCGAGTGGGAGGTTCGCGCGGGGCTCGGCAGTGGTGGTCATGCGCGGGCCTCGGCATCCTCGGCAGGGGCAGCGCCGCCCATCGGCAACTGAATACCAGTCGCAGGTTCCACGTGCCACACACGACGGGCAAGCCATAGCGAAACATAGACAAGCGCCACCAGCACCGGTACCTCGATCAGCGGCCCGACTACCCCGGCGAGGGCCTCGCCGGAGGTCGCGCCGAACGTACCAATGGCGACTGCGATCGCCAACTCAAAGTTATTGCCGGCGGCGGTGAAGGCCAGCGTCGTGGTGCGTGAGTACCCGAGCTTGAGCACCCGACCCAGGCCCATCCCCAGGCCCCACAGGATCGCGAAGTAAGCGAGTAGTGGCAGCGCTATGCGCAACACATCCAGCGGGTGTTCGGTCACGGCCTCACCCTGTAATGCAAAGAGCAGCACGATGGTGAACAGCAGACCATACAGCGCCCACGGGCCGATGCGCGGCACGAACTTCTGCTCGTACCAGTCGCGCCCCTTGGCACGTTCGCCCACCAGGCGTGAAGCAAATCCGGCGATGAGCGGAATGCCGAGGAACACGAGCACATTGAGCGCGATCTGCCCCATCGACACCTCGAGGCCTTGTGTGTCGAGACCCAACCAGCCGGGCAGAACGGTGAGGTAGAAGTACCCGAGCAGAGCGAACGCGACCACCTGAAAGGCGGAGTTAATCGCGACCAACACCGCGGCGGCCTCCCGGTCGCCACACGCGAGATCGTTCCAGATAACCACCATGGCGATGCACCGGGCAAGGCCCACAATGATCAGTCCGGTGCGGTAAGCGGGCAGGTCGGGAAGGAACACCCATGCCAGCGCGAACATCACCGCCGGACCCACGAGCCAGTTCAATAGCAGGGACGTCACCAGCAACTTCTTGTCGCCAGTAACCGAAGCCAGTTTGTCGTAGCGAACCTTCGCAAGAACGGGGTACATCATGACGAGCAGGCCAATTCCAATGGGGAGCGAGATTCCCCCCACCTCGAGCGAGACCAGCAGGTCAGAGACGCCCGGGATAAAGCGCCCCAGCACAATCCCACCGACCATCGCGAGGCCGATCCACATGGGCAACCACCTGTCCAACGTGGACAGGCGCGGACTGGTCACTCGCACGGCCGTGGCAGCCGTTCCTTGATTCGACATGCGTCTATATTGACAGGCTTCTATATTCTGCACAAGCCCCGAATTTTGCGGGGACTCGCTGCCCCTCGGGCGCTCTCGACGTTAACGCTCGCGCAGAATGTCCCGTACGCGGCGAACCTCGATCAGGTTGGAAGCCATATGCGCGCGGGTGCGCCGGCGGCTCCAGAGCACTCCAGCAAGGCCAATCAGCCAAGGCAGCGCGAGCGATGCGAACGCGAGCCGGAACTGATCGAGGGTGTAGGTGGTGGCACCTCGCGGCGATGCCAGTTGCAGTACCGCCCCGATCAAGAGCACCGCCATGATGGTCGAGAAGAATCCGCCGATGTTGACAAAGCCCGTCGCCGTGCCCAGCCGCTCTGCGGGCGAGAAGGTTCGCGCGTAGTCGATGCCGATGAGCGACAACGGGCCACCCACCCCGATCACGGCGCAAAACACAGCCAACTGCCACATCGGCCGCGGCGTATCGAACGACAGCAGTGTCGCCCACGCGATGGCTGAGGTGCACGCCGACCCCAGCACGATCCACGACCGCCGCAGGGGATGCCGTGAGGTAAGTAGCCCGGTCAATGGGGCGGCTACCATCGCGGAGATGGCCAGTACCACCAGTAGCGTGCTGGCCTCGCCCACCGTGCGTCCTTGCCCCATCACGATAAACGGGACGCCCCACAGCATGACGAACGCATTCGTCCCAAACGGCGCAATGAAGTGGCTCCAGAAACCCAGCCGCGTACCCGGCGCTAACGTTGACGCCCGCACGGAACGCCAGAATCGTTCCCGCTCTGCCTCCATCGGCTCGAGTGAGATGGGAGGCGGCATCCGGACGCCGAACATCGCTATCAACGCCGCAACGACGCCCAGCCCGGCAAGCGTCGTGAAAGCGAATGTCCACCCTTGCGAGTGCAGCACAAGAGCTACCGGGACCGCCGTCGCAAGCTGGCCAGCACCGCCAAGAAGTCCCGTCACCTGGACGAGGACCGGAACCGTTCGCGCAGAGAACCATGCGGCGACGAGGCGCGTCGCCGCAATAAAGATGGGCGCGTCTCCCGCACCGATGAGGACGCGCGCGAACAACGCGAGCGCGACGTGATCGGTCACGGCAAGCAGCAACTGCCCGGAGGCCATGATTAGCGATCCGGCGACCATGACCGCCTTGGGCCCCCAGCGGTCGAGTAGGTGCCCCGAGGGCACCTGCATGAGCGCGTAAGCGCCAAGCTGGACCACGAGGAACAGTGCCAGGCCCGTAGCGCCGATGCCAAACCGCTCACCCGCTTGCACCCCGGCTACGCCGAGCGCCGTGCGGTGGACTACCGCGGCAAAGTAGACACAGACGCCGGATGCGAAAACGATCCAGGGCAACCGACCGCTACGCACGCGCGAACTCACCCGAGGGTGCGAGCGTGAATAAGAGCCATGGCGCTAGGGTAAGCCCTCGCCGCGCCATCCTCCATGGGTACTAGGTCACGGCACTTGAGACGGGATGGCGACCGGACCCACCTTGTCCATATAGCAGCGCCCGCACACCGACTCGTACTCGGCCTGCTGGCCATCTATCGCGACTTGATCTCCCTGCGAAACAAACTTTCCGTCCACGCGCCGGGCGTTGAACAGCGCTTTTGACCCGCACCGGCAGATAGTCTTCAGTTCTTCGATGGTGTGCGAGACCTCCATCAGCCTCGCTGAGCCGGGGAACGCCCGCGTGGTGAAGTCGCTGCGAAGCCCGTAGCAAAGCACCGGGACGCCGCGGCGCACCGCAATTTCAAAGGCCTCGTCGACCTGTGCTGGGGTGAGGAACTGCGCCTCGTCCACAAAGACTGCGTCGACCTTGGCGATCGCGTTCTGCGCCTCGAACTGTGTAGTGAGCGAATCGGCACCACCCAGAAGTACCTCCACATCGCGCTCAGCGCCCAGCCGTGACGACACGAGGCGCCCGGCCTTAGTGTCGGTGCCGGGCTTGACGATGATCGCGCGCTGGTCGCGCTCGCCATAGTTAAAGGCGGCCTGCAGCATCGCAGTCGTCTTGCCGGAGTTCATCGCCCCGTATCGGAAGTACAGCTTCGCCATGTAGCCATCTCAATTCTTGTCGCAGCACCCGTGTCACCGGCGTGCGGAACGCAACTATACACGCGGCCCCGTCAGGCGCGTTGGCCAAGTATATTGCCGGTGACGCGCGACCGACGGAACGGAAGTTGCCCCGTCCCGTCGGCCGCCCGAAGTGCCCTCACACACCACTCAATGTCGGTCGGGCCTGATGTCCACGCTCAAGAAACGCTACTGCCTGCGCCACTGCGGCCTTGGCGGCATGGGTGCGGTGCAGGTCGTTGACCATCACGAAGTCGTGGATCATCGCCGCGTAGCGGACCTGGGTCACCGGGACTCCAGCGTCACGCAGTCGTCCCGCGTACCGCTCGCCTTCATCACGCAACACGTCGGCCTCGGCGTAGCGATCATTCCCACGTACGCGCCAATGAATCCCGCGCTGGTCAACATCCGCGAACTACGCGATCACCACTTGACGTGGACGATGAGCCTGGCGACCGGCACCCGCCGGGCGGAACGCAAAATAGTGCGGGCCTTCGCCGAGCTCGTCGAGCACGTCTTTTCTCAGCGCGGTAGGCCCAATGAATGATCCGAGCATGTCTCATGCGCCAACCGCACAAGGTGTCAGGATGGGCATATGACAACCCCACTCGACCACTCCGCGCATCCACCTCGCGCCAGAGTCCTCGTCGTAGAGGACGAGGCGCACTTGGGTCGATTGATCGTGTCGTACCTTGTGCGCGACGGTTACGACGCGGAAGTGCTTGGCGACGGACTCGAGGCCATCGCGCATGCGCGAGCCAACCCGCCCGATGTCGTGGTGCTCGACCTGGGGTTACCGGGCACGGACGGAATCGAAGTTTGCCGGACCTTGAGGACTTTCAGTGACTGCTATGTCATCATCCTGACTGCCCGCGTGGAGGAGGTTGATCGGTTGATCGGACTGTCGGTCGGTGCCGATGACTATTTGACGAAGCCATTCAGTCCTCGCGAACTTGTGGCACGCGTCGGGGTCATGTTGCGACGCCCGCGAGGATTTGCCGGGAGTGCCGCCGCCGCTGCCGCGGACACCCACGAGCATCTCACTATAGGGAGTCTTTCCCTAGACCTCGCGGCGCGAGAAACCCGCGTAGCTGACCGAGTCGTCGCGCTCACGCGGATTGAGTTCGATCTGCTCGCGGTGATGGCTCGACAGCCCCGGCGGGCGTTCTCTCGCGATCAACTCACCGAGCAGGTTTGGGGGCCAGCGTGGTTTGGAGACCCGCACCTCGTCGACGTTCACGTAGGTCACATGCGTCGAAAACTGGGCGACGACCCCTCCACTCCCGTCTACGTTCAAACCGTACGAGGGTACGGATACCGAATGGGGCCCTGCACATGAGCCGCTCTATGGCCTTCGCAGACCGCGCGGACCTTGCCACCCGGCTGCTGCTTGGGATCGCGGCGGTCGTTGGGGTGGGTGCTACTACTGCCTGGGGCGTCGGTGCGTCCGTGGGGCCACGTCTCTTCCACGAGCACCTGCTTCGTGCCACCGCGACTGGGGAAAGCCCGACGGATCACGCAGAGCGCGCCTACGCGGCCGCCACCGCCGCTTCCCTGTCAATAGCACTAGTGACTGCGCTGATCGCGTCCGCGGGCATCAGCGCCCTCATCGCCCGCCGCATTCGTCGCTCCCTCGCGCCGTTCGCACTAGCCGCTCAACAGGTGGCAGGCGGCGAAAGGAACGTGGTAGTCAGGCCTCCTGGCATCGGACCAGAGTTTGATCGCGTCGCCGAGACATTTACTGCGATGGCCGCCGAGTTATCACACGTCGAGGACACCCGAACTCAGATGCTCGCTGATCTCGCCCACGAGATGCGCACTCCTCTCGCTGTTCTCACTGCTTACCTCGAGGCGATCGCAGATGGCGTGGAGCCACCGGACGAGCGCGCTATTCAAACGATGCAAGATCAGGTAGGTCGGCTCACGCGGCTGTCCGCTGATGTAGCGCTCGTCACTTCAGCCGAGGAGGGCCGACTTACCCTTGACCGCAAGTTGATCGACCTCGATCACGTAGTGAGGCAAGCGGTATCACAGGCCTCTGGCCGCTTATCTGAGCACGGAGTCAGCATCGACGTGACCAGTACGCCGGGTTTAGTCGCCGATGCGGACAAAGACCGCATCGGCCAGGTACTCACCAACGTATTGGAGAACGCTCGCCAACACACGCCGCAGGGGGGCGAGGTCCACGTGGTAGCGACCTCGAACGACGACGTTGTGCGCGTCACGATAAGCGACACCGGCGAGGGCATCGCGGCACAAGATCTCCCTCGGGTCTTCGACCGTTTCTTCCGGGCTGACGTGGCGCGCGACCGCGCTCGCGGCGGCTCCGGAATTGGCTTGTCCATCGCCAAGGCAATCGCCAACGCGCATGGCGGGACGCTCGTTGCCTCCAGCCCCGGCTTGGGGATGGGCGCGTCCTTTAGCATCACCCTGCCGCGCGCCCGGAGCGCCAGCGCTGGCCAGGTCGGACACAACACCTGAAGCCAATATCCGCACGCGGACCGCAATCTTCGTCAAATCTTCACCAAATCCCTACGGAAAGCCATACCGCGCGGGTAGATGCTGAAAGCAACTACCCGAAAGGACAAGGCCATGATGGGTTGGTACGGCGGAGGTATGAACGGCATCGCTTGGATGGGAATGGGCCTTTTTTGGCTACTCCTGCTCGGCCTCATCGTTTGGCTCGTGAGTCGATTGCTGACAGGCAGGTCTGACGACCCGAAACCTGCTGCGACACCGCCGATCGCGTCGAGGCCAATGCCCGTGGCATCGACGGCCGAGCCAGCCCTGGCGATACTCGATACGCGCCTAGCGAGTGGCGAAGTAGACCTAGAGACGTATCGCACTATTCGCGCGACGCTCCTCAAGGGACGCGAAGGCTAGCGCTGGGATCAACAGAGCCTCGATGGACAGGCGCCGCGGTGCCCGTCCATCGAACCCAAGAATGCGCGCCAGCCCCACCACCACCCACCGCAACCTGGCGCCTCGTCGCGCCCCCACATTAGAGGAAGACAATGTCGAAAAGTGACGCAAAAAGCCGGAGCGCAAGCGAGCTTGGGCGCGTGCGCGCTCAACAGAAGGCACGTGAAAAGCGCCGCCGCGTCATCGTGATCGCGGCCTCTTCAGTGTTGGTCCTCGGGCTTGCCGCCATCGTGACTTCGGTATTCGCGGGTGAAATTCAACGCAATGCCGCCATTGAACGAGCAGCGAGTGAGCCTATCGAGGGAGTCACGGAAGCGCCGGCAGCGCCCGCGGTCCATGTTGAATCAGTGCCGGAACCCACCCCGGCGGAGCCCGGCGGAACGGTACTTCCACCCACCGGCGGTGAGCATGACCCCGTGGTGCAAAACTGCGGGGTATACACCTCTCCCGTCGCGACTGCCAAGGCAGTGCATTCACTCGAACATGGCGCAGTGTGGATCACGTATCGTCCCGGGCTCGACGAGAAGCAGGTAGGCGTGCTCACCAAGCTCGTCGAGGCGCGCGATTACACGCTTCTGAGCCCCATGGACTCGCTGAGCTCCCCCGTGGTACTGACCGCGTGGGGCACGCAGCTCGAAGTCGACGACGCCTCTGACCCTCGGGTCGAGCCGTTCCTCGCCAAATACCGTCAGGGGGAGCAGACCCCGGAACCCGGCGCACCGTGCACCGGCGGCTCCGGCGATCCTGCCTAACGAGCACCTCAAAATCGAGGCCCACAGAGCCACATCCCAAAAATACGGAGACTTCTCAGGTCACATCGCTCCGCACCCCGCCTTACCCGCCGATCTCTCGCGACGGTGGCCGTCGCGGTCATATCCGGGCAGGCGCTATCTGCCTGCAGTTCGCGCCTCGACTTGGGCAGATCCCGCAGCCGCGGATGACGTCACTACGTGCGCCAGTGGCGTAGCCCCAGCAACGCGTGGGATGCTGCCGTTTCAAAGGCCTCGTCCACCGGCGCTGGCGCTAGGACTGCGCCTCGCCCACTTTGGGCTTGACGATGATCGCGTTCGCCATCAGTCGCTGCGACGGTAGCTCAGCACTCGCTGCACCACTACGACTGTCACGAGGAATGCCCCGCTCACTACGTTGTTCCACGTGGAATCCAGTTGCAGATAACGGATGAATGCGTTGATAGCGCCAAGCAGGAGCACTCCGGCCGCCGTTCCCACCAGAGAACCCGCCCCGCCGGTCAATAGCGTGCCACCGATGACGACCGCAGCAATAGCTTGCAACTCATATCCGGTCGCGATGATTGGGCTGGCAGAAACAAGCTGAGAGGCCTGCAGCATTCCGGCGATCCCGGCCAACGCCGCAGAGATGACGTAGAGCAAGATTTTGGTACGCCGGACCTTGAGCCCCATGAGCGTGGCGGCATCCTCGCTACCACCGATGGCGAAGGTGGTCAGGCCGAATGACGTGCGCTCGAGAACAAGGTGGAAAGTCACGTAGAGCAGGATGGCGATGAAGATTGGGATCCCAAACGTAAGGAACGTGCCGTTCCCCAGCCAGGCGAAGGCCGAGTCACTTGACACGGAGTACGTGGTCGCGCCAGCGCCCGTGAGCTGGTAAACCAGCCCCCGGATCCCAAAGAGACTTGCAAGGGTCACGATGAAGGGGGCTAGTCCGGCAATGCCGATGAGCGTGCCGTTGATGAGTCCGACGGCGCCACACACGAGGATCGTGGCAAACACGGCCGCTACCGGCCCCGCCTGATTGTTGGTCCACACCGCGACCACGCCACCCAGCGCGAACACGGAACCGACAGACAGGTCAATCCCGCCCGTGATGATAACCATGGTCATGCCGATGGCCACGATGCCGATGTAAGTGATGCCTAGCACTACGTTGCGCATGTTATCCAACGAGTGGAAGGTCGGCCACAGAATTGACCCGATGACCACGATGAGCGCGAGCGCCACGAACGCTGCGACTCCGCTCTTGCGCAGCAACGCCAGAGCGTGTGATCCAAAGCCAACGTGGGCGCTCTCATTCGCCGGGACGTAATCCGGACCTTCCGAGCCGAGGCCCGTGGTACTGATTTCTGCGCTCATGCCTGTGACCTCACTCGTTGAATGTAGACCGCAACGACAATCACCACTGCGGTGACCATCTGCGATATGGCGTCTGTCGCCGAGTGGAAAATGAGAGTGCTACTGAGCAGTTGCATAAGTATCGCCGCCGCGACCGTCCCCACCACCCGGACCCGGCCTCCCGACAGCGGTGTTCCCCCCACCACCACGGCAGTGATGGCGAATAGTTCGTAATTAAGCCCGCTCGATAGCGCGTTCGCCGATGTGATCGACGCTGTATCCATCACGCCTGCCCACGCCGCGAGCACTCCACTGAGCACGTAGACACCGATAAGCGTGCGTCGCACAGGGACTCCAGAGAGGAACGAGGCGCGCGCATTATCGCCTACGGCGAGCAACTGGCGCCCAAAGGTCGTGCGCCTCATGATCAACGCGACCAGGCTGACCGCTACAGCTGCCGCGATCACTAGACCGGAGATGCCGAATATCTTTCCCGAGCCGATCGAGAGGATGGTCTGGTCCTGGATTGAGGGATTCCTACCCACAAGAAGAAGTTGGGCGAGACTTCGCCCCGCAAAGAGGAAGGCCAGCGTCGCCACAATCGGCTGAATGCCGACCACCCCCACAAGGAAACCGTTGAGCACGCCCACAAGTCCGCCGATCAACAACGCCAGGACGATGGCGAGGACCGCGGGTAGCCCACTGAACTGAACGAGCAACGCCCCTGACAAGGCCATGACGGCACCCACCGAAAGATCGATGCCGGCGGTCCCAATCACCATGGCCATACCTAGCGCCACCACAATGACACGCGTAGCCAGGACTAGCTGAACGTTGAGATTTTCCAGCGTCATGAACCGTGGAGTGAAAAAGATGTTGTAGATCAGCAGGACCGCGAGCGCCACATAGACGCCGTTGTCACGCGCCCAACGGAGGGCCACTCGTCGATCTATCGAGGAAATCCTTACGGGAAGCGTCGCGCTACTCACGGTTGTCACCGGCCTGTTCTGCCGGCACTGCGGCAATTGCCTCAATTAGGTCATCTTCACTGATGCGGTCGGCCTCAAGCACCGAAACCACACGCCCATCTTTGAGCACGACGATCCTGTCGGACTGGTCCACGAGCTCCTCCGTCTCGGACGAGATCAGCAGCACCGCAAGGCCCTGCTTGGCTAGATCGTCGATGGTCGAGCGCACCTCGAATTTAGCTCCTACGTCAATCCCGCGCGTCGGCTCGTCAAGCACAAGGACCTTCGGGTTGAGGCATAGCCAGCGCGCTAGCAGCACCTTTTGTTGGTTGCCGCCGGACAAGGTGCCCACTTTCTGGCTGGGCCCGGTGGCGCGGACGTGTAGCCGCGCCATGAAGGTGTCGACGATCTCGTCGATGCGTTTGTCGGACACCAGCCCGAGCCGGGAGAGTCGCGGCAGGGAGGCGATGGCGATGTTGTCGCGAATCGACAGGTGCGGAAAGATCCCCTCAAGTTTGCGATCCTCGGGCAGCAGCGCGACACCGGCTTCGATGGCTGCGCCGGGTGATACACGGTGAATGGGACTGCCATCAATCATCACAGTGCCCGAGTCCGGCGCCTCTGCACCCAGCACTGCCATGCCGACCTCAGTTCGGCCCGCGCCGAGCAACCCGCCTAGGCCCACGACTTCGCCCTTACTCACGGTGAGCGAAATGTCGTGCAACCGGTTACGCCAGTTAACCCCGCGCAATTCAAGCATGGTCTCTCGCTCGTCTGCGGCCGGCGCGGCTGAGCGCGTGCGGTGGGGCGTCGACTCGAGGTCGCGCCCCAGCATGGTGGAAACCAACTCGACTCGAGGCAGGTCGGCCATCGGGCCGTTGTGCACGAGTCTCCCGTCACGCAACACCGTCACGGTGTCACAGATCCGGTAGAGCTCGTCGAGTCGGTGGCTCACGTACAGAATGGCCACGCCATCGGCGCGCAGTCGATCAATGATCCGGAACAGGGACTCCACCTCCCGCGGCTCTAGCGACGACGTGGGCTCGTCCATGATGACGACGTTCGCGTCGAGTGCGACGGACCTTGCGACCGAGATCATTTGCTGAGTGCCTAAACCAAGGGTCGTGAGCGGCACGTCGACGTCGGCATGGATCTGAAAGTCGCGTAGCAACGCTTCGGCGTCACGGCTCATCTGCGCGAAGTCGATCAGACCCAGTCGATTACGCGGCTCGCGACCGAGATAAAGATTGCGGGAGGCACTCTGCGTCGGCACCAGGTCAAGTTCCTGGTAAATAGTGCTGATTCCCATGTTCTGCGCGGCGCGGGGGCCCGCAAACGAGACCAGCTTGCCCTTGTGCAATAGTTCGCCAGCGTCGTGATGGTACACACCGGTGAGGACCTTGATGAGGGTGGACTTGCCGGCACCGTTTTCGCCGATCAGCGCATGCACTTCGCCAGCACGCACTTTAAGATCAACGTCGATCAGCGCCTTCACGCCGGGGAACGACTTACTAATTCCGCGAGCCTCAAGTACGGGGCTCGCTGTGTCAACGGTGGTAGTACTCATGCCCTAAGGACCTCCCGAGTGATGGATGTAGCACCAAGCCCCCTGCCCGCCACAGCCGGGGAGCGGCCGTGGCGGGCAGAGAGAATGAATTAGAAGGCGTCCGCGAGCTTTTCTGCTGCGTTTTCAGGGGTGTATTCGTTGTCTTGAATGATGATGTTCGCCGGGACGGGGGTGTCGCTCTCGAAGTCCATCAGGGCCTTGAACGCGAGTGGGCCGAACCGGGGGTTGGACTCGATCACGCCGTTGTACTTGCCATCGACGAGGAGCTGAACCGCGTCGTGGGTACCGTCAATCGAGATGATCTTGATGTCAGTGCCAGGGGCCTTGCCTGCGGCAGTAATCGCCGTCACAGCGCCAACACCCATCTCGTCATTCTCGGCATACACCGCAGTGATCTCGGGGTGAGCCTGAAGCAGAGATGCCATCACAGTCTGGCCGTCGGTGCGTGCGAAGTTGGCGGTCTGCTGCGCGACGATCTCGAGCCCTGGTGCGGTCGCGAGCTCGTCGACAAAGCCGCTGGTGCGGTCAGTGGTCACGCTGTTGCCGGACGAACCGAGCAGGATCGCAACCTTGCCCTCGCCGCCGGTCTGCTCGATCATTGCGTCAGCGGCACGCTTGCCCTGATCCACAAAGTCGGAACCGATGAACGTCAGGTAGTCCGCGCAAGCCTCGGAATTGACGAGGCGGTCAACGGTGACGACGGGAATGCCCTTCTCCCTAGCGGCATCGAACGCGGGCTGCAGTCCGTCAGAGTTCAGCGGCGCGACGATGAGCATCTGGACCCCCTGGGCGATCATGCCCTGAATGTCGGTGACCTGCTTGGCGATCTCGCTGTTCGCGTTGGTAGTGATGAGCGTGGCACCCTGCGCCTCGGCCTCGTCCTTCATCGACTGAGTCTCGGCGATGCGGAATGCGGCGGTCTCTGGTTCTGATTGCGAGAAGCCGACCGTCGCACCCTTCATGTCGATCTTTTCGTAACCCTGGCCGGTCGCGGTGCAACCATCGCCGCTCGAGTTCGACGTCGCGGCCGCCTGAGGAGTCGCGCTCGTGGCCGGACCTGGTGTGCCGCTCGCGGTGGTGTCGGCGGTGCTAGAACAAGCGGCGAGCGTAGCAACCAACGCCACGGAAAGGGCGGCCATCGAGAGGCCCCTGGACTTGAGGTTCATGGAAATTTCACTCCTTCGGTTCTGTGCCGGGGTAAAGACCGCCAAACCGGCTCGGAACGTCCTCTTCGACGTCCCGGCGCAAATGCTGACTGCCCCGGAGCCACCGCATCGTTGCGGTGTCAGGTGACCAATATGCACGAACATGACTGAATTTGTCAATATCTGATCATTCCGTCGCGATCACAATCTTGCCGAAGTGGCGCACAACATGAGCGACCATACTCACTATTTGATCAGTATGATGGCAAACTGTAGGCTTTTTGGCACGCGTAGAGATAAACTTGAGGCGCCAGTGGTCCAAGAGGGCCGATGCGTGCGCGCATCCAGTAGAGGGGGGTGGCACATGTTTGGTGGAGAGCGTCGACAGCTCCTGCTCGATCTTGTGCGCACCCGCGGCGCGGTCTCGATTCGCGATCTTGCCGCTGAACTCGGCGCCTCTCACGCTACCGTGCGACGCGATGTCACCACGCTGGCGAACCGCGGGCTGATTCTGCACACCCATGGTGGCGCAATGACCACAGCGGTTGAAGCTAGCGACGATCGTCCGACGAAGCAGGACCGTGCCGCTACAGGAACCATGTTCGGCGCAGAACGGCGCCGGTTGATCGCTGAAGTGGTTCGCGTTCGCCAAGTCGTCTCCTTACGCGAATTGGCTGAGGCGGTGAACGCCACTGAGGCCACCGTGCGGCGCGACCTCGTCGCTCTAGAGAAGCGCGGAATGGTACTCCGCTCTCACGGCGGCGCATCTATTCCCGACGCACTCAACCTCACCCCCTGGCCACAGCTGTCCGGCATCGCGGCGGCCAAAGCTAGCATCGGCTCCCTCACGGCCACCATGGTGGGTGAGGGGGAGGCGATCATGCTGGGAGCAGGCACCACGGTGCAGGCGTTCGCACGAAGCCTCGCGCCTACCTCCCCGCTCACAGTCCTTACCCATTCGATCCTTGTTGCTCGCGAACTCGCAGCCACGCCCAACGTAGAGCTCGTCATGACCGGGGGTTCTCTCGACGGTTCCGCTCACGCCCTAGTCGGGAAAGCCGCAGAGACTTGGATATCCGAACACCGGGTCTCCCGGGCATACCTGTCTGGCACGAGCCTCACCCTTGACCGAGGCCTGCAGGGCACTAACCCCGCTCTCTCCGCGGTGGCTCGCGCAATCGTCCAGAGCGCGCGCAGCGTCACCGTGTTGGCTGATAGAAGCAAGTTCGGTGCGGAAGGCCGTTTCGACGTCGCGCCGACTGCACGGATAGACGAACTGGTCACGGACGGAACCACTGATGACCGGATAGTTGAGTCGCTCGCCGCCGGCGGTGTGAAGGTACACGTCACGCCCCCTCACTCAGCCCTGGCAAGTTAGCGTGCTCGCTACTGAGCGGCAACGCCGCGTTCTTGAGCATCTCCGTGAGCACGGGAACGCATCCGTTCAGGAACTTGCGGCACTCGTCGACTGCTCCGAGCCGACGCTCCGGCGCGATCTGTTCGCACTCGACACCCAGGGACTCATACAGCGCTCACGCGGCGGCGCGGCCTTCCCTTCCAGCGGACACCTGTCATCGCCGCCTCCCAACGCCACGGATGACGCGTGGTCAAACCTTGCACGGCTTGGCGCAGCACTCGTGAAGGACGGCGAAACTATCGCGCTGGGCGGCGGGCCGCTCATCGCCCAACTTGCCGCTCACCTCGCTGACAGAAAGAACTTGTCCGTGGTAACCAACTCGTTGCTGGTGAGCGATGCCCTTGCCGAGTCGGACGTCGATGTCATCGTCGCTGGCGGACTACTGCGAGGTGCGGCGATGAACTTGGTTGGTAGCCGTGCAGAACGGATTTTCTCCGAGTTCGGGGCGCGCCGCGCGTTCGTTTCGGGAGATGGCCTAACAAGCAAGTGGGGTCTCTCTTGCGCCGACGCTGCTTCTGCCAGCGTGGAGCAAGTGATGGCATCGTCGGCGCAAGAGGTAGCAGTCATCATTGACGGCGGCGCCGTGGGCACCGATGCCATGTCTCTGACTGTTCCCCGAAATCGCATTGACGACGTGGTCACCGACGGCAACGCAAGCGAGGCCATTCTTGATGAGCTCCGCGAATCAGGCGTGCGCGTCCACATCGTCCGCCCTCACACGGGCGGCGAACGGTAGTGGTCGACACCCTGGTAGCGCCAATTTTGGAAGCACGCGGGATTAGCAAGTCGTTCCGGGGCGTGCACGCGCTTCACGATGTGTCGATGACGGTACGCCCCGGCGAGATCCACGCCCTAGTCGGAGAGAACGGCGCAGGGAAGTCAACGCTGATCAAGGTATTTACCGGTGTATACGCTCAAGACGACGGTCAAGTGCTCCATCGATCTGAGCCGGTGAGTTTTGGGGACCCACACGCGGCGCGAGTCCACGGCATCAGCACCATCTACCAAGAAGGAAACCTGGTACTGACACAGAGTGTGGCGCGCAACCTCTTCCTTGGGCGCGAGCCCCGCAATCGGCTGGGACTGGTCGACTTTCGGTCCATGCACGCCCAGGCTCGAGCCTTGCTCGCTGAGTTTTCCATCACGGCCGATGTAGAGCAACTACTAGGGTCGCTAGGGCCCGCTGCGCAGCAAATGGTGGCGGTAGCTCGCGCTGCAGCCATCAAGGCCGACGTCGTCATCATGGACGAACCAACCTCGTCGTTCGAGCCGCGCGAGGTGGAGACCCTCTTCCGTGTGATCGAGCGGCTACGCGATGCCGGGGTCGCGATCATCTATGTGAGCCACCGTCTCGATGAGCTTTATCAGATATGCGACACCGTCACCGTGTTGCGCGCCGGGCGCACCGTGCACCATGGGCCATTGGACGAGTTGCCTCGAACAGAACTCGTCGCAGCCATGCTGGGGAGGGAGTACGCCCCCTTGAAGCTAAGGCGGATGGAAAGCGCGGACGACTCCGCCCCAGACGTCGCGCCCGTCCTGGAGGTGGACCGCCTCACACGCCGCGGGTTACTGCACGAGGTGTCGCTCGACATCCGTCCGGGTGAGGTCGTCGGACTCGCTGGCCTCTTTGGTTCCGGCCGCACCGAGACCGGAAAAGCCGTTCTCGGTGCCCAGCGGATTGACTCCGGCACAGTCTCAGTCGACGGTTTCGTCCTGCGCACGCTCACGCCCGCCGCGTCCATTGACGCCGGAGTTGCTCTACTCCCCGAAGACCGCACCGTGGAAGGCGTACTGCCGAACCTCTCGATCCGCGACAACATCGTACTCGGCGCGCTTCCACGGCTATCCCGGCTCGGCATCCTCGACTCAGGTCGCATCGACGCGCTTGTGCGCCAGTTGATGTCCGACTTGAATATCCGCGCATCTGGGCCCGAACAAAAGGTGGGCACCCTATCGGGCGGAAACCAGCAAAAGGTACTCCTCGCGAGACTGCTCTGCCTTAACCCCAAGGTGCTGATCCTCGACGAGCCCACCCGCGGCATAGACATCGGCGCAAAGATCGAGGTCAGAGTGACGATCGACGCGCTCGCTGCCGATGGTCTGGCTGTTTTGCTGATTTCCTCAGAGACTGACGAACTCGTCGAAGGCTCAGACCGCATCGTCGTCCTCAACGACGGCCACGTGATTGATGTGCTCGCCGGCGGGCGCTTGAGTGAAGACGACCTCATCTTATCGATCGCGGGGATCGACAAGCGCGCCCAGTGAGCGCGTCACGGACCAGCCGACTGCTCCAGTGCGCTCGTGAAAGCACCGACGAGTTGCACCCCAGATTCTTCAGGATGCAACTCGTCGGGTTGCTTCAGCGGGTCAAGCGTGAACCACGCTCATCGGTTTGTCTGGCAGATACGGCTCGTCACGCGGTCGCCAAGTCCGCCACCTCGGTGGCAGTGAGAGCCCGATCGAACACTCGGACCTGGTCTACGGCTCCGTGGATGAAGTCCACAGCGTTGCCGCCCCACTCACCGCTTCCAATGGTGACGTTGCCAGTCGTCGTGAACGCTGCTGCTGTCTCCTCACTCGCCGCGAGTTCACCATCGACATAGATCGACAGTGTGCCTGCTTCGGCGTCACGCACGCCGGTCAGTTGGTACCACTGACCCAACGACGCCTCACCCAGCGCGATCGCTCGCGGACCTCCCGGCAAACTCATCGCCCAACCGCGACCACCTTCAGCATCGACGTTCTTGTACTGAAGGAAGAACGCGCTGCGCCCGTCGGTGCCGTCGGCCGCGACAACCGACGCGTATGCGCCTGGGGCCTCGTCCATCCGCACCCACGCCGACACGGTGTACGACGACGCCGTGTCGAGGTTCGCCACGTTCGCGCTGGCCCGATCATCATCACCATCGAGCGCAAGCGCCTGACCGTGTCCATCGAGGGAATCGGTGAGAATCGCGCCCCCGAAGACTGTCGCGTCCGTTGTCCCGTCGATGCCTGGGCTCGTGCTGCCCTCCAGCGATTCGAAGTCCCATCCTGCGGGCTCCGCGTCCGGTGTCGGGGCAGGCGGCGTGGCAAGATCGGCGATCTCATCGGGCGATAGCACCCGCTGGTACAGCTTCACGTTGTCGACCGCGCCACCCAGGAAGTCAACCGCGTTCCCGGACCATTGACCGCGCCCGATGGCCACTATCCCTGTTGTAGGAATCGTTTCGAAGGACGTCTCGGTCGCGGCAAGTTCGCCATTCACGTACATGGACAAGGTTCCTGCCGCTGCATCCCGCACACCAGTGAGGTGATACCACTGCCCCACCACTGCGTCGCCAGCGGCAAGCGCCCTTGGCCCGTCGGGAAAGCTCATCGCCCAACCATGACCGCCTGCGTCGTCAGTGTTCTTGTATTGGAGGAAGAACGCGCTACGGCCGTCCATGCCATCTGCCGCGACTGCTGTCGCATACGCAGAAGGTAAGTCTCGGAGTCGAACCCACGCAGCGACCGAGTAAGACCCGGTCGTGTCCAGGGCATCGACTTGGGCCGTAGCCTGACCGTCGGTGCCGTTAACGGCGAGCGACCTACCGGTGATACCTGCGGTGAGGCTCGCCCCTCCGGCGATGGCGGCATCGGGTGATCCCTCAATACCGGGGGTGGTGCCTGCCGCCAGGGTGTCGAGGTCCCACCCTGCGATGGGCGCTTGTTGACCCGATCCGGGCCCACCGGGGTCCTCTCCGCTACCCGCGGCGATTACCTTCTCATTGATAGCTCGGACAGCGTTTTTGTCCATCTTAAGAACCCTACGGTCATAGGTCCAGAACCCGTTGACCTCACCCTCGACATCAGTCAGCTGGGTATAGACGGAGCCAGATAGCTTTTGCCTCGCCAGCCCGATGAGTCTGGTGGTGTTGCCGACGTATGCCTGTGTCAACTCTGCCTTTGACCCCACCTCTCCGTAAGGATTGACCGAGCCTCCAGGCCACACGTGGCCTGTCACGCTGAGCGAGAACCCGCCGTGCTCGCCATCAATCGCCGCGCGATTCTCGTCAGGGTCCGGCGATGCTGGCCCCGTGTACGCGTGATGGTCAACGATGTCTCCCGTACCGGTGTCGCCGAGCGACAGGCAGCAGTTGACACCCGAATGAGTGTTGACGAGGCGGGTAGGGTCGTCGGCCTTGATGTCACTCGCGACGCGCACCGTATCGTCGCTATTCCACTCACTCCATCCCTCGTTGAACGGGATCCAACCGATGATCGACGGCACCGAGCGGTGCTGGTCAATCATCGTGTGGAGCTCGGTCTCCCACTGGGAGGTCACCGCGTCCACGTCCTCGGCGCGCGGGCGCCCACCAGGAGCGTCGGCGTCGTCGAAGCTGAATGCGGACGGCATGTCCTGCCAGACCATCATGCCTATTTGATCAGCGTGGTAATACCAGCGCGCCGACTCGACCTTGATGTGCTTGCGGATCGTATTGAAACCGAGGTCCTTGGTCTCCTGGATATCCCAAGCGAGTGCCTCATCTGTTGGCGCAGTGTAGACACCGTCGGGCCAGTACCCCTGGTCGAGAGTGGAAAGCAAGAACGTCTGCTGTCCATTAAGCACGATTCGGTTGGTACCGTCTATCTCCTTGATGGCGATAGACCGGATTCCTGCATAGCTAGAGACAGTGTCCGACTTCCCGTTCTGTGTCAGCGTCACGTCTACGTCATAGAGGTACGGGGTATCCGGGGTCCAACGGTGGGTCTCGCCAAGGTCAAGAGTGGCAGTGGCGTTCGGCTTGGCACGGGTTGACGCGATGGTCTTACCGTCTTCGTCCTTGACTTTGATTGTCACCTTGGTGTTCTTCTTCGCGTCCGCGGATTTCACCGTGACGGCAAGGACGTCTCCGGAATCCGACAGCGTCGGCGTGGTGACTATGTCGTCAATGTGAGCGGCGGCGACGGGCTCCATCCACACGGTCTGCCAGATGCCCGAAGCCGGGGTGTAGAAAATACCGCCTGGGTTCTGGGACTGCTTACCCTTCGCGGTAAGCCCGGTCGTATCGGCGACCCGGACCAATACCTTATTCGTTCCGGCCTTCAGCGCATCGGTCACGTCGGCGGAAAACGCATCGTAGCCACCCTCGTGATGGGCAACCTCTGTTCCGTTGACGTAAACAGTCGCCTCGTGGTCGACCGCGCCAAAGTTCAATTCCAGGCGGTTGGTGAGATTGTCGTTGCCCTTGCAGGCGCCATTGTCATTGCCGGAACTGAAGCCTGCGTTGGAGAAGAGGTTGTAAATGAACCCAAAGACGAAGTGGAATCCATACCAATTGCCTTGGCTGTGACCATGACCCGGGTTCTGAGTGCACGGTACAGCTACGTTCCAATCAGCAGGAACGGTGAAGTCACGGCTGTACGCCATGAAATCTTCGTGACGTTGGATACCCGACAGAGAGGACTCAATCGGGAACGGCACAGTGACCGTCTCATCCCAAGTGGTCGGCATTGGGCTGTCCTCAGCATCAAGGCCAGCAAAATCCCATTGGCCATTGAGATTCTGCCACTTGTCACGTACCAATTGCGGACGGGGGTACTCGGGTAATGGGTTGTCTGGATCGACATCGTCGGCCCAAGGTGTGCTCAACTGATACTCCGAAGCGTCGTCAACGAGAACGTTGAACGCCGGCACAGCGTTGCCCTGAGCCGTGAGCGAGCCTTCGCCGTCGTAAACGAGCCGAACGTAAGAGCCCGCGATGATATTAGCGTCGAGCCCGATCATCAGTTCCGCACTTGATGCAACAACGCTGGAGATATCGTAGGACTCCCCGTCGACAAACACGTCGAGGTGGTCGGCTACCCCGTCCGTCCCCGTAAGGCCCCCCGGGAAGGTGGCAACCACTGAGTCTCCGGCGTTCGGTACCTTTGCACTCACGCCATAGACCTCAAAGCCGGCAGGCGGCTTCAGTGCCGTAGTCGGTACGGCAGCCTTCGCGACATCAGCGTTGGCGGACTCCCAACGCAGATGGACGTTGGCGCCGCCTTCGTTTTGGAATTGATCAAACCGAATCTGAGTGGGGACGCCCGCCTCGAGGTGCACGGGACGGGTAGCGGTCTGCTCGACATCCCACTGATCAACGTAGAAGTCAATCAGGAGGTCGTCAGCGCTCTCTCCGCCCACCCAAAGCCTGAAGCCGTTGTCGCCCACGGCGCTAAAGGTGTAGTCGCCAGTGGTGGGTGCAGTGACGAAGCCTGTCCAGCGGGCTCCGACGTGGTTGGTCTGGCCGAGCGTGGCACGGTACACGGGCAACATGTCATCGACATCGATGTTCGCGTCAAGAACGGAGAGTTTGAGGTTGGAGTCCTCAAGCGCCCAGGTCGAGGTGTCGGCAATGGTGAAGTAGTCAGCTCGCAGACCATTCGTGTCCGCGGCCGCCTCAGCCGGTAACTCGGAGGCCGTAGCGGGAACCGCAAAAGCCGCGAGAATTGCGGCCACGGTCGCGGCAACTACGCCGCCCCGGAGGTACGGGCTCCTTCGTAGTGAATCCCTGGAGGGATCCTGGTAGTTGTTCATCGTGAGATATTCCTCTCGTCATTGAGCGGTAGGTACACGGGTATGGCAACGCGCCTTCAATGCCGCCAATCGGAGTAACCCCGCCATCCTTGGCAGCTGACGACTCCCCGATCCATAGATCGGGTGCCAGACAGTTCCTCATCACGACATTCAGACTGCTCGCCACACTAGCGACATCTGATCGAACATGTCAATATCTGATCGGAAATGTAATTATTTGACGCGGGAGTCTCTGAGTTTGCTGCGCACCGTGACGCGAGCATCTGCCGGCGCAACCTCCGCACAGGGCATGACAAATCAAGCACCCTGGATTGTTAGCCGAGCGTTGCCCATGGACCGCACGGCTACGCAGATCGGAGACAGCCGCCGGGAACTGTGCGCCTGGGCAGACTCGAACTGCCGACACCCGCTTTAGGAGAGCGGTGCTCTATCCTCTGAGCTACAGGCGCTTTACGGGAAAGAGCCTACCCGCAGTCACCACTTCGAGTGGACGTGAGCCCGAATGTCGCGGTTATATATTGAGGCGAGTTCGGCCATCGTCGCGTCGTCAAGCTGCGGCAGATCGCCCACGGCGGCATTCAGACGCGCCTGCTCGGGGGTCCGGGCACCGGGGATCATCGTGGCCACGCGAACCGACCTTAGCCACGCAAGCGCCAACTGCGATGTGGTCCAGCCCTCGGGCGTCAACGCAGCGACCTCACGTGCGGCCTTGACCCCAATATCAAACGGAACTCCCGCGAACGTCTCGCCAACATCGAACGCCGAACCGTCTCGGTTATACGTGCGGTGGTCATTCGCGGCAAAGGTGGTGTCCTCGTCATACTTGCCAGACAGAAGGCCCGATGCGAGCGGTACGCGCGCGATAATCCCCACCCCAGCGGCATCTGCGGCGCCGAGTACGCGCTCGAGCGGCTTGCGGCGGAATACGTTCACGATGATCTGGATGGTGGCGAGGTCACTCTCGCCGAGTATGCGCATGGCGTCGTCGACCAACTCAACTGATACGCCCCACTTCGCGATGCGGCCCTCTTGCACTAGCGTGCGCAAGTCGTCGAAAGTCTGCGGGTTCCGTAAGACCTCCGACGGTGGGCAGTGTAGCTGCACCAGGTCGAGCGTGTCAGTGCCAAGATTCTCGCGTGAGCGGTCAGTCCAACGGCGAAAGCTATCGAGGTTGTAACCCGACGCCACGTGCGGATCCGCACGGCGCCCCATCTTGGTGGCCACCACAAAACGGGCACGGTCCGGATGTGCGTTCACAAACGCACCCACAGCGCGCTCAGAGCGGCCATCGCCATAGACATCTGCAGTATCAAAGAACGTGGTTCCGGAATCCGCTGCCGCAGACAAGATCTGGTGCGATTGCTCGTCGCTTACGTCTCCCCAGTCCGCGCCCAGTTGCCAGCAGCCAAGGCCCACCACGGAAAGTTCTCTACCCAAGCGGGGCACGCGGTTACTCTTCATACCCCCACGGTATTGCACTTCCGTAGGCGCGCGCGACCACCGAACCCTCTAGTCGCTGGCCCCAAAACGCGTAGAGACGACAAAAGCCGCCACCCACGGGTGACGGCTTTTGTACTAAAAATGTACTAGTTCACCCGGATGTACGTGGGGTTACTTTGCCAGATCGGCCGGAACTGGATGGTCTTGCCGGGGCGAGGCGAATCGATCTGCAGGTTCGGTCCTGCGTAGATCCCCACGTGACCGGGGGTGACGATGATGTCACCGGGCTGCGGCGACGAAACGCGGGTGCCCACGTTGTAGTACGCACCTGACGAACGCGGAAGGCTTACTCCGAGCTTGCCGTATACGTAAGAGATGAAGCCGGAGCAGTCAAACCCGTTTGGCGTAGTTCCACCACCGACGTACGGGGTGCCAACATACTTGGCCGCTTCTGCGATCACTGCGCTGCCACTCACTGCCGCAGACACCGCCGACGAAGTGGAAACGGGACGTGCGTTGCTGGTCGTACGAGTCGAGGTCGACGTCGTAGTAGGAGCGACGACTACGGGCTTGGGGTTTGCCTTGACGTCAACTGTGGGGGTATCGAGCGTGAGTTCGACATCGTCCCCGGCGGCCACGACAGCGGGAACATCCGCCGCTTCAATGGGGGCTACGGCATCTGCGTAGTTAAGAGAAGTCTCTGCGGCCACCTGTACGGCGGGTCCGGCTGGCTCAGTCGCGACTAGGGCGACGGCTGCGGCTCCGGTAAGTGGAACCACGATAATGGCGGCGCCTGCTGCTGCTGCGACCGCTCGCGCTCTTGCGCGCATGTATCCGTGCGTCAAATTTCAGTCCTTCCGCGCCACGTGCGCGTTCTTATATCTTGATGCCCAAACGCTTCCCAGGAGCGAAGCGTTCCCTCCGCAAAACAGGCATCAGGAGGAAGTTCCTCAGGTTGTACCGTCAAACACACTACAGAACAAATACCAGACTTGCCTAACGAGCTTCGACGAAAACGTGCCGTGCGGCCTCGTGGCCGATCGTTACCGTACCGTTATCCGTCGTGACCAAAACGTCATCATTCGCGGCCGAGACTTGCAGCAATGCCCCAGGTACGAGCCCCGCTTTAGTCGATTCGTCGAGGAACCCCAGGGCCGCCTGCGGGTTCTCCCCGATGCGGATCAGGGTGACCTCAAAAACTTTTTGAGAAATCGCGTCGTTGAGGGTCATTCCGGGGCCATTTTGAGTGGTTGGCACGTCGATCCCGAGCTCCGCGAGCCCCGGAATCGGGTTTCCATACGGCGACACACGCGGGTTATCGAGGATCTCAAGGAGGCGTCGTTCGACCCTGTCACTCATGACGTGCTCCCACCGACAGGCCTCTTCGTGCACATACGGCAGTTCGAGTCCCACGACGTCGGTCAGCAGTAGTTCCGCGAGACGATGCTTGCGCATTACCCGTACCGCTATCGCCTCGCCCTCGTCAGTCAGTTCAAGGTGGCGGTCCCCGGAGACCACGACGAGTCCATCGCGTTCCATCCGCGCGATCGTCTGGGAAACGGTGGGGCCTGCGTGACCTAGCTGCTCTGCGATCCGGGCCCGCATCGGCGTCACCCCGTCCTCTATGAGCTCATAGATGGTGCGCAAATACATCTCGGTGGTGTCAATCAGGTCACTCATCCGCTGTGCCTACCCATTCCGTAGTAGTCCCAACCCGCTGCGACCCAATCCTCGGCCGGCAAACAGTTACGTCCGTCAATAATTCGAGTACTTGCTACTAGGCCCGCAAGTGCCTGCGGGTCTATGCCCTTGAACTGTGCCCACTCGGTGGCAACGATCACGAGGTCGGCCCCTCGGCACGCGTCTTCGATACCGCTCGCGAACGTGAGCGTTGGCCATACCGCGGCCGCATTGCGCATTGCCTCGGGGTCGTACACACGGACATCCGCGCCGCGTAGGTGCAGGCTCCCCGCCACGTCGAGCGCAGGCGAATCCCTCACGTCATCGGACTGAGGCTTAAAGGCCGCGCCCAAGACAGCTACGTGGACATCAGCCAAAGAGCCACCCGCCACTCGCGTGGCCAGCTCCACCACATGCTTGCGTCTACGCATATTAATATTGTCGACTTCGCGCAAGAAGGTCAAAGCCTGGTCAACACCAAGTTCACCCGCTCGCGCCATGAACGCGCGCATGTCCTTGGGCAAACATCCCCCGCCAAAGCCGAGCCCCGCACCCAAAAACTTGCGTCCGATGCGCTCGTCGTAGCCAATGGCATCCGCTAGTGCGGCGACGTCAGCCCCTGACGCCTCGCATACCTCGGCGATCGCGTTGATAAAGGAAATCTTGGTCGCCAGGAACGCATTCGCGCTCACCTTGACCAGCTCCGCCGTCGGGAGATCCGTCACCAAGAACGGGGTGTCCCGCTCAAGCATGGAGGCGTATACGCGACGGGCGACTTCTTCTACCCGGCCTGGATACTCAGGGTCAACGCCGATGACGATCCTGTCCGGATGCAGGGTGTCTTCAACAGCGAACCCCTCGCGCAAGAACTCGGGGTTCCACCCGAGCTGCGCATCTGCGCCAACGGGCGCGATCTCCCGCAGCCGTGCCGCTAGTCGAGCCGCGGTGCCCACCGGCACAGTCGACTTTCCCAGAATGACCGCGGGCCGTGTGAGAAGCGGGCCGAGGGTTTCGATCACCTCGTCTACGTAACGCATGTCTGCCGCGTACTCCCCCTTCTTCTGGGGGGTGCCTACTCCAATGAAGTGCACATCAGCGAAATCTGCAGCCTCCGCAGCGTCGGTGGTGAAGCGCAGGCGCCCTGAATCTACGTGGCGACGCAGCACCTCGCCCAGTCCTGGCTCATAGAAAGGCACCTCGCCACGGCGTAGGAGTTCAATCTTGGCGGAATCAACGTCGACCCCAATGACCTCATGGCCGAGTTCGGCCATCCCGGCCGCGTGCGTGGCGCCGAGGTACCCAGTTCCGAATATAGAGATGCGTTCTGACATGCCGCCCAGCCTAGTCGTCGGTGCCGACTCCAGCCCCACGCTCACGAACGGCCTCGGGGACAGAGGCGACCACTGCATGCCCAATTGCTGTGACGAGAGCCGCACCCTCGGCATCGGGCACGAAGACGGCTTCACCGCGCGTCAGTTCACGCGACTCGCGAGTGGTGGTCACCGTGACCCCGTCATCCAGCGCGAGCACGATGCGCGGGCCATCCGCCGCCGACCACGTTCCGCCACGAATCGACGTCAGTTCAAATTCCCCGACAGGCACCTTATATACAGAGACAGCGCCCTCCGTGACCCGCTGGGGTCGTTCGGCCGTCGCGGGAACCGCATTCATGAGGTCAAGTAGCAGCGGCACGTTGATCGCCTTAGGGGTCAGCCCGGCGCGCACGACGTTGTCAGAATTGGCCATGATCTCGACCCCCACACCCGACTGGTAACTGTGCACCGTGCCGTCACCCACGAAGCACGCCGCCCCGGGGCGTAGGTAGACCACGTTCATCGCGAGCGCCACGAGCGCCCCAGGGTCGCCTGGATGCGACGCGAGCGCGCTGCACGCCGCTCGCACCTGAGCCGAGGGGTCAGCGCCAGCGTTGAGCGAGGCGAGCGACGTCATGACGTGCGCCCCCCTCGGGAGAGCCAAAACGCTCCTTATATAGGCGGTCACCGCGGACGCGGGAGTTTCAGCCTCTTCCACGAGCTTGAGCAGCTCTACTCCGTCTTTGCCGAGCAGGTGCAGATCGCCGCGAAGCCCCGGCAAGTCGCGGAAGCCAGCCAGCACCGTCATGGGGGTGAGCGCCATGATCAGCTCGGGCTTGTGCGAGCGGTCACGGAACGTGCGCTCTGGCGCACCTATGGGTACTCCACGCTCTTGCTCGTCGTCAAAGCCATGTACGGCTCGCTCCATACTGGGGTGCACCTGAATCGACAGGGGCGCGTCAATAGCGAGCACCTTCAGCAAGAAGGGCAACTGCCCGTGGAACTCGTGCGCCACAGCGGCACCGAGCGCGTCGAGGGGGTCGCGCTCGACCAACTCGTCTAGTCCGATCACGGCACCGTCGCAAACGAGCGTCGCGGGCGAACCCGGGTGGGCGCCCCACCAGGCCTCCGCGACCGGAGTGTCGCTCACATCCCCGCCAAGTAGTTCGGGGATGGAGTCAGTTCGACCCCAGGCGTAGTTCTGGAGGGCAGGCGTCAGCGAGTACACCCAGCCATCATGCCACTCACTTCACGCCCAGTAGGCTGATGCCATGGTCGAATTCATCACAATTCCTTCTCACCTCCTGCCCGCAGATGGCCGTTTTGGCTCCGGTCCGTCCAAGGTCCGCACCGAACAACTTGATGCGCTGCTCGCCGCGCAGCCCGGAGTCCTGGGCACCTCGCATCGGCAGGCCCCTGTGAAAGACCTCGTGGGGGACGTGCGCTCGATGCTGTCCTCGTTGTTCTCGCTCCCTGCGGGCTATGAGGTCATTCTGGGCAACGGCGGCTCCACGATGTTCTGGGATGCAGCCGCCTTTGGCCTTGTTGAGCGCAAGGCACAGCACGCCGCGTTTGGTGAGTTCGGCGCGAAGTTTGCCAAGGCGACGGCATCCGCTCCGCACCTCGAGGCATCGTCCGTCTTGACCGCTGGACCCGGAAGTGTCATTCTCCCGCGGGCGGAAGACGGGGTGGACGTCTACGCATGGCCCCACAACGAAACCTCCACTGGAGCGATGGTCGAGGTTTTGCGACCCGACGGGATTGGCAACGCGCTCACCGTGGTCGACGGCACCTCGGCCGCAGGAGGGCTATCCCTTGATGCCAGTCAGGCCGATGTCTATTACTTTGCTCCGCAAAAGAACTTCGCCTCAGACGGAGGGATCTGGTTCGCACTGGTGTCTCCCGCGGCGATCGAACGCATCGAACGCATCGCGGCATCTGGTCGGTACATCCCCGAGTCGCTGTCGTTGGCCACGGCCCTCACCAACTCACGGGTGAACCAAACGCTCAACACTCCTGCCGTCGCCACCCTGGTGCTCATGCGCGCCCAATTGGAGTGGATGTTGGCAGGTGGGGGCATGAAGTTTGTGACAGACCGCACATCAGAATCAGCCCGCGCCGTGTATCAGTGGGCCGAGTCGCGTGCTTGGGCTGAGGCTTTTGTCACAAACCCTTCAAACCGGTCTCACGTCGTCGCTACTATCGGCCTCGCCGACACGGTGGATTCGTCCGTTTTACGCCAGCACCTCAGAAGTAACGGCGTGGTGGACGTTGATCCGTATCGGAAGTTGGGCCGTAATCAGATCCGAATTGGCATGTATCCAGCCGTGGATCCGGAGGATGTCTCAGCCCTTACACGCAGCGTTGACTATTTAGTGGAGAAGTTACTGACATGATCGAACAGCAGGATGTACTCGCGCCCAAGCGTCTTCGACGTCACGGCAACACCATCCTGCTAGGTTCCATCCCGGTAGCAGTGGCGCTCACCGCGCTCGTCGCTTCTGGCACGTGGGCCAGCGCCCCTGCACAGGCTTTCGCAGCAGATGGCTCTGCGCCCACTGTGATCGCTGCCCCCGAGCCGATGTCAAGCATCCAGGCGCCGGGCGAGCTCGACGACGTCGATGCCGCAGCGCTCGTGCACAACGTGGAAGTGATCCTGCCACCACCGCCCGTGGTGGTAGCGGAGCCCGTCACGTCGTCGGCAAAGTCCTCGACGACTACAACGCAAAAATCGTCAGGGTCCACGAGCAAGTCGACCACTTCCAAGTCGACGACAACCAAGACCACCACGACTTCCAAGGCGCCAACTGCGACAAAGACCGTCAGTTTCAAGTCGTACTGCGCCAACCCCAAGCAGCCCTACAGTGCTTCCGGTGGAGCCAAGGCGCTACTCTCCGCAGCCAACAAGGAACGCGCTCGTCTTGGCATAGGAGCGCTCTCGTGGTCCTCCTCACTCGCCTCTTCTGCGACCAAGTGGTCAAAGTCGATGGTTGCTGCTGGCAATCTGTCTCACAATCCCAACCGTCCGGGTGCCGAGAACGTCGCGTACAGTTCCGTGAGCAGCGGGCTCAGCCTGGGAGGCGCGATTTCACGTGCCCACAAGAACTGGATGTACTCGAACGGCCACTGCCTCAACATCATGAACCCCGCGTACTCCACCATGGGCGCTGGCGCGGCTCAGACCGCGGACGGCACCGCCTGGTACACCACCGAAAACTTCCGCTAACCAGCCGTAGCCCCAGCCGACGCGGTCGCTAGCCGCCGGTCGTGGCGGACTGTTGGGCCTGCGGCGGGTGGCCACGCCACGGTGGAATCCACTTATACATCGCGTAGGCGCTAAAGATTCCGGTCCCGCCCACCAGGTAGAACCCCACGGGAAGAGCGACCACCGCGCCTAGCGACACCGCCATCGGGCCAATGAAGCCACCCACGTCTTGCGCGATCATCCACACGCCGGTGAAGACCGAGCGGGTGGCAAGCGGGGCCACATCCGCCGCCAGTGTCATGATCAGGCCAGATCCCCACCCGTTGCCGATTCCGAGCGCGATTGCGGCCAACGTGACGCCTACTGCCCCCGAGGTGGCAGTCAGCGCGATGGTGCCGATGGCCAGCATCAGCGTGGAAGGCACCGCAGTCCAGACGCGGCCAAAGCGATCCATGACGACTCCGGCCGGGTAGAACAACGCCATGTCCACGGCGGCGCTGATGCCAAAGATGACCGTTGCTGCCTCCGGGCTCAGACCCACGTGGCTGGCCCAGAGCGGCACCACCACTAGCCGGGCGGCGCGGACTGCCCCGGTGGACATGATTGCCACCCCTAGGGTGCGAAACACCTTGGCGTTGTCCCGCACCACCCGAATAGGGCTCGCGGCCTCTTCTGGCAAGGCACTGCGCCGAAGCTTCCAGGCCGGAGACAGTCGCAGCGCTGCCATGGCAGCCGCGGCACAGATCGCCGCCCCCACATACACGTAGTGGATTCCCCAGATGCCGATCACTGCGGCGCCCATAAACGGGCCGATGAAGTTGGCGATGCGCCATACCCCCGCGAGGCTCGTGAGCGCGCGCGCTCTGAACTCGGGCCGGACGCCGGCGTTTACCTGGCCCTGACGAGCGATGTGATATCCAGCGTGCCCCACGCCTACCGCGAGCGCACCCACCACAAAGGGAATGATCATTGGTGACGCGGCGCAGATTGCCGTGCCGGCCGCGAGCACAGAGAGCATCACCATCGCGCCGCGAGCGGGACCCAGTAGCGCCGCTAGGCGGCCGCCAGTCGCGGAACCGCCGATGCGGCCCACCGAATAGGCCGCTACCGCGAGCGACGCGACGACGGCACTGTAGTCAAAGGACAGCACCGAAAGCGCAAGCACCGGCAGCACGGCGCCGATGCCGATTTCGGCCACAAACGTAGGAAGATACGTCGATCTGGCGAGGTCGCGCACCACCTCGCGGTGGGGCACTTGGCTCACCATCGACGGGGACTACTTTGCGTCTGGCTCTGCGACAACTTCCGGCTCTGCGACAACTTCCGGCTCTACGGCGACTTCAGGCTCCGCGGCGACATCGGTCTCTGCCGCCAGTTCGAGCTCAGGCTCGGGTTCGGGCTCTGGGTCCGGCGTGACGAGGTCGAAGGCAACCGCGACGTGGTTGTCGAACACAGGGTCAACCGCGGGCCACTGCGACTGCTGGTGCTCCACATCGGTCTGCGAGTGCGCACCGCAACCATGGTCAACAGAGACCACTCGGCCATCGGACGGGGACCACTCGTTGGAGCAAGCACCAAACGCCATGCGCATGGACCCTGTCAGCGGGATAAAGAATGCGCACGTGGAACACGGCGATGCTGATGCGATCGCGGAGGGTGCGGTGTCGCCGTGCGATCCACGAGCCCACCGCTGCGCAACATCCGCGCGCCCCTCTAGGCCCAGGATGCGCTCGCGGCCCAGCCCTAACTCCCAAATCGCAAGAGCATCGGCGTCCACATCGTTCGTCGCCTCGTATCCGGGCACGAGGCGCGGATCCTCCTTGACGAACGGCAGCATCATGGTGGCGTCGAGGTCACCAGGCTGAACGCGGTCAGCCCACGGCACCCATGCCGGAGCGAGCAGAGCGTCGTCCGTGGGGATGAGCTCAGACTCGCAGACAGTGACCGTCTTGCCGCGTGGCGCCCTCGCGAGCGTCACCGACCAGACCCAGCCCCTGTATCCCGCCAACGTGCACGCGAAAAGGTGTGTCACCAGTCGCTCGCCCGCCTTGGCAGCACCAACGTGCTCGCCTACGGCCGCATCGTCGTTTGCAGTCTCGACTGCCGACTTGCGGGCAATGTCGATGGCTTGGTCCAGCAGGGTGTCCATATAGTCCTAAGCGTCCAATTGCTCGGCGACGGCGCGCAACACGGAGGCAACCTTCGAACCCTTATCGGGCTCGGGATAGCGACCCTTGCGCAGCGACGTGGAAATGCCGTCGAGCATCTTGATGAGGTCTTCAACGATGACGGTCATGTCATCAGTTGGCTTGCGCAAGTTCTGCGCCATTGACGGCACGGGCTCAAGCATCGTGACAGACAGTGCCTGAGGGCCGCGACGGCCATCGGCAACGCTGTACTCGACCTTGGCACCCTTGCGGGGGTTAGTCACATCCGCCGGCAAAGCAGAAGCATGCAGGAACACTTCGTCACCTGCGTCGCTCTGGATGAAGCCAAACCCCTTGTCGGCGTCGTAGAACTTCACTTTTCCCGTGGGCACATTAACCTCGCGTCAATCTAGCGCGCCGCTTGTTCGACGCAAGCACCTAGTCTAGCCGGACACACCGCGGGGAGCCACGTACCCGGCGACAGTTGGATAGGGTTGCGTGCGTCGTTGCATTTGGACGTAGCGTCGAGCAGCGGCACACTGGTGGCTTAGAGTCCACTCGCCAAACGTCTGAGGAGACCATGCCCTCCACCCCGACACCCACGTGGTTGCTTCCCGCATTCTCACGTGCTGCGATCGGAGCCGGCGCTACCGCGCCCGCCCCCACGATCGAACTAGCCGGAGTGCGCCTACTGGCGCGCTGGGAGGAACCTGGGCGCCACTTCCACAACGTGCGGCACCTGGTTGACCTGCTTCAGCGCGTGGATGAACTACAGCAAGAAACCCACAACGCGCACGCGGTGCGCCTTGCCGCCTGGTATCACGGCGCAATCTTCTCTTCCGACGAGGCGTCCGCCGAGGCCCATAAGGGCGGCGAAGACGAAAACGCGAGCGCCGAATTCGCCCGCATCGAGTTGACCAACCTTGGAGTGCCAGAGAAGGCGATCGCGGCCGTCGAGACGATGGTCAGAGCCCTCACTCGTCACACCCGCAACCCAGATAGTTCCGACTGTGCGGTGTTGTGCGACGCAGACCTCGCGGTACTCGCCTCAGAACCCCAGCGCTATCGCGAGTACATTCGCGACGTACGCGAGGAGTATTCACACATTCCTGATCGCAAGTTCCTTGAGGCGCGCAAGTCAATTGTCAACAAGTTGCTTGGCCGCCAGCAGCTCTACGCGTCGCCCCTCGGCGCCTCGTGGGAACTCCGTGCGCGTCAGAACCTCGCCGCAGAGGCGTCTCGAATCGACAAGGAACTGGAACGGCTCGAAGAGTCGCCTCAGCCGTAGCCGTACCCGCAGCCGCAGCCGCAGCCGCAGCAAGCGTCGCTGAGCGCTGTACACAAGCCGCGTAATCTGCATGGTCCTCCACAGATCGTTGTGGATAGGGAGTCCCGGGAGCCTGCGCTCCTAGCCTCAAAGGTGAGTCCAATTCCGGACTCTTCACCGAAGGAGGAGCCATGGCTCAATACCATGTTGACGCGAGCGAAATCTCAAGAGGCGCACAGCGAGCAACCCAGTCCGGCGAAAACATCAGGGCCGAGGTGGTTGGGCTACTCGGCACTCTGACCGCGCTCGAGGGCACCTGGCAGGGCGGCGCAGCGAGCGCCTTCAACGGCGTCCTGGAACAGTGGCGGGCCGCGCAAGCCCAGGTGGAATCCGCCTTGGACTCGATGGGCATCGCACTGGGCCAGGCGGCGCAGGAGTACGAGACGGCGGAGACCCAAGCCTCGCGCCTCTTTGCTCGGTAGCGTGTCCCGGCGCGCGATTGCGGTGACGTACGCTCGTGCCGTGAGCGTACTGATCGATCCCCCGCTGTGGCCTCGCCACGGCACGGTATGGGGCCACCTCGTCTCCGACGAGTCGCTGAGCGAACTCCACGCATTTGCGCGCCGGGCAGGCATTCCGGAGCGCGGCTTCGATCTTGACCACTACGACGTCCCAACTGAGCGCTATGAACAGCTCCAGAGCCTTGGTGCGACGCTCGTCGATGGGCGGGAACTTGTGCGCCGGCTACGCGCCTCGGGTCTCAGAGTCACCTCAGCACGTCGCCACGGCCGCTCCTAGACCGCCGGAGCACTGCATCAGCGGTGCGCTAGCCCCGTGAGGGCGCGGCCCTCAAGCCCGGAGGTTCCCCGGACACGCAAAAGGCGGGCGACCGGTGTCGCTCGAGAAGCCCATTAATGGCCTCCCGAGCGACGACACCAGTCGCCCGCCTCAGCTGTGGACTAGAAGCCCATGCCACCCATGTCGGGTGCGCCGCCGGGCATAGCCGACGCAGGCTCAGGCTTGTTCGCAACGACTGCCTCGGTGGTGAGGAACAGTGCCGCGATCGATGCCGCGTTCTGCAGAGCAGAGCGAGTCACCTTGACCGGGTCGTTCACACCAGCAGCAAGCAGGTCCTCGTACACGCCGGTAGCGGCGTTGAGTCCGTGGCCAACAGGCAGGGTCTTTACCTTCTCAACCACAACTCCGCCTTCAAGGCCGGCGTTGATTGCGATCTGGCGTAGCGGAGCAGAGATCGACAGTTCGACGATGCGAGCGCCAGTGGCCTCGTCACCCTCGAGGTGAAGGTTCTCAAACGCCTTGATGCCAGCCTGGATGAGAGCAACGCCACCGCCGGCGACGATTCCCTCTTCCACTGCTGCCTTAGCGTTGCGCACTGCATCTTCGATGCGGTGCTTGCGCTCCTTGAGCTCGACCTCGGTCGCGGCTCCAGCCTTGATGACTGCAACGCCACCGGCCAACTTGGCCAGGCGCTCCTGCAGCTTCTCGCGGTCGTAGTCAGAGTCCGAGCTTTCGATCTCTGCACGGATCTGACGCACGCGGCCTTCGATGAGCTCGGCGTCGCCAGCTCCTTCGACGATGGTGGTCTCGTCCTTGGTGATGACGACCTTGCGTGCCTGACCAAGCAGTTCCAGACCAGCGGTGTCGAGGGAAAGACCCACCGACTCCGAAATCACGGTACCGCCGGTAAGGACAGCCATGTCCTGGAGCATCGCCTTGCGACGGTCTCCGAAGCCAGGAGCCTTGACGGCTGCTGCCTTGAACGTGCCACGGATCTTGTTCACTACCAGGGTTGCGAGGGCTTCACCCTCGATGTCCTCAGCAATGATGAACAGCGGCTTGCCGGCCTGCATAACCTTCTCAAGCAGCGGCAGGACGTCCTTGATGTTGGTGATCTTCGACTCGACGAGGAGCACGTAAGCGTCCTCGAGGACGACTTCCTGGCGCTCAGGGTCGGTGACGAAGTATGCCGACAGGAAGCCCTTGTCAAAGCGCATGCCTTCGGTCAGTTCAAGCTCGAGGCCCAGCGCGCTGGACTCCTCGACCGTGATGACGCCTTCCTTGCCGACCTTGTCCATCGCCTCGGCGATGAGCTCACCGATGGCGGGGTCGCCAGCGGAGATACCTGCAGTCGCGGCGATCTCTTCCTTGGTCTCGACCTCCTTGGCTGCCTTAAGCAGCTCGGCGGTCACAGCTTCGACGGCCTTCTCGATGCCCTTCTTGAGGGCGATCGGGTTAGCGCCAGCGGCGACGTTGCGCAGACCCTGAGTCACGAGCGCCTGTGCAAGCACAGTGGCCGTGGTGGTGCCGTCTCCGGCAACATCGTCAGTCTTCTTGGCAACTTCCTTGACGAGCTCGGCGCCAATGCGCTCAAAAGGCTCTTCGAGCTCAATTTCCTTGGCGATCGACACACCATCATTAGTGATGGTGGGCGCTCCCCAGCTCTTCTCGAGTACTACGTTGCGGCCCTTCGGCCCGAGAGTGACCTTGACAGCATCAGCGAGGGCATTCATGCCCCGCTCCATGCCGCGGCGGGCCTCTTCATCGA
>Ga0307486_1000486_pt1 | contig 36540 bp, 31 predicted proteins | sample CBIW02metaG_FD_203663 | JGI IMG/M metagenome (GOLD analysis project Ga0307486, IMG submission 203663) | Sea-ice brine microbial communities from Beaufort Sea near Barrow, Alaska, United States - CBIW 0.2 | ecosystem: Environmental > Aquatic > Marine > Coastal | place: USA: Alaska | collected... | reverse complement strand
AACAATGATTTCTTTCCTGTCGATTTGTATATCTGTTTATTCATGTTTTTATCTGTGCTTTTGAAGCCATGAATATACGGATAAATACTTGAAAATCATGTTTTTAATTTATAGAACTCCCCTATAATGTGCTTCACAATGAATTCAAAGAACTCGGATTTGAATTCACCCGGAAGAAACTATGCACCGTGCGGCTCTCCCGTAAACTGATCCCGGGATTGTCGTCCTATAGCCTTGGGCGATTATGTGATTCCATAAATATCCCCATCATAGACCGTCACCGGGCAGAAGGAGATACAGATGCCACCGTGATCCTGTTTCAACGATTGCTCTCTTTGGATACAGGTTGGGAAGTAATTCGGTCTTTTCTGCACGCACGTTCCAAAGAGGCTACCTTGCCTCCTCATCTTTCTTCGGAACAGATCCGGGATTTGCCCGAAACTCCCGGAATTTATTTGTTTAAGGACAAACAACATAAGGTGATCTATGCGGGGAAAGCCATAAATATCAGGAAGCGCGTTCTATCTCATTTTTATGATAAAATGACGAAGGAATACCAGCTTGGTCAGGAAACCTACTATATAGATCACGAAACGACCGGGAACGAGCTGATGGCATTACTGCTGGAAGCGGAACATATCCGAAAGCATTATCCCAAATATAACCGGGCTCAAAAGCGGCCTGGGATGGTTTATCAAATTATCAGTTACATCAACCAACGGGGAATCATCCAGCTTGCCTTGGGAAAAACCAAAATGACTTCTCATTCGGTGGGCACATTTTATAACCGTGCTACAGCTACTGAAAAGTTGGAACAACTCTGTGAACTTTTTAAACTTTGTCCCCGGTATTGTGCGCTTCAAAGCAATATAGAGGTATGTTCCCATTACCGGATCAGGAACTGTGAGGGAATTTGTGATGGTTCTGAATTGGTTCTGGATTACAATAAAAAGGTAATGGCGGGCATAGCATCGCTGAGCTCGGAAACGCAAAGCTATGTGATCAGGGAAAAAGGGCGTCACTTCAGGGAAGAAGCTTTTGTGCTGATAAAAGAAGGAAGATACCGGGGATTTGGATTTGTCGATGTTGATGTTCAAATTGCTGCCGTGGAAGATTATGAACCTTTTTTAAAGTTGCAGGAAGCCACTTACCACACCAATAAGATCTTGAGCAACTATTTGCGCAAGCAGGGAAAGCATAAAATGCTGTTTTTTTGATCAAAGTGTTTTTCTTTAACACTAAAGCCCTCAGAGTTTAGGCACTATGAATTTTCATAACTGTAGGTTGAATTGTTGTTGCTTTTCCGGTATAGGCTCCATAATCCCAATGCTGGCCCTGCTGCAAGAATGGGGAATACATACAAGGGATTTACCACAGTAAGAAGAAAGGTAATGAGTTGAATGCTGAAAATGGTGATGGCAAAGCCAATGGAATTGATAATTGTCAGGGCAGTTCCTTTGGATTCTGCAGCAGCGTTATTTGCGATAAGGGTAGAGAAGAGTGGGGAATCGGCCACTACCATTAAACCCCAAAATATCAAAAAGCTTATAAGCAAAACCCCGGAATCCTGTAAGAAAATAAGGGGAGAAATAATACAACAGCATCCTGAGAGTAGCAGGGCAGTAGCAGCTGTCCTTTTTGTTCCCCATTTTTGTGAAATATATCCACCCGTAACACAAGCCAATCCTCCAAGGCCGATGATCAAAAATGAGAGAAGGGGAATGTTGAAAAAGGTTCCTGGGTGGAGTAGGCTGTAGCTCCCCAACATGACAGGGACAAAAGCCCAGAAAGAAAATAATTCCCACATATGGCCAAAATACCCGAAAGCTGCCTCACGAAATTTCTTGTTTTTAAAGACATTTAAAAAAGCGAAAAAGTCAATTCCTGTGCCGGCTTTTCTGTAAGGACCCTGAGGAACTAAAAAGAGGATTAAAAAACCTCCCAAAACAGAGATTGCCGAGGTGGTATAGACCACCAGTTTCCAGGGAAGGCCACCGCTTCCTGTAAAGGTTTTTAGCAAATGCGGGAAAGCTGTGCCCAGAACAAGGGCGCCAACGAGGAATCCAAGAGATTTTCCCAGTCCTTCCCTGTAATAATCGGCTGCGATTTTCATTCCAACCGGGTAAATCCCAGCCAGGGAAAAGCCGGTAAGAAACCTCCACAGGAGGAGGCTGCTGAGGTCATTGCCCTTTAGGATCATCCCCAAATTAAATACTGCCCCAAAAAGGGCACAAATAAAAAATACTTTTGAGGGTGGAAACCTGTCTGCAAGGCTTAGAAATGCAAAAATGAGCGTACCTGTAATAAAACCAAACTGCACCGCCGAGGTTAGATGCCCAAGAACATAAGGCTCGAGCCCATAGGTTTGCAGCAGGTCACTCATCACTCCATTCCCTGCAAACCAAAGAGAGGTGCAGCAAAACTGGGAGAACACAATGATGGGAAGGACCTGTTTTTTAAAATTCATTTAATTTGCAGTTTTTCCAAGTTTAATGTCTTAATTATAAACCAGATATACAAAGCTTTAAAAGATCCTCCATTTCTCCATTGAAGGAATTCCCATCAACATAAGCATTAATTCCTTTTATCCGCATTTTATGGCTGAACTGATGGAACTTCCAGTCAACATCAATAATTTTGTGTGGTCCGGAATATGCGGCAATCCATAACGGATAAGCCTCGATCCGGTCTTTTAAATAAAGCTGGTAAAAATTGCTCCCGGTATATACAATGGGGATCACTCCGTAATGTTTTTCGGCAAGTCTCAGCCAGTTTAAAATTCCTGCCATAAGATTTTCTGTACCGTATTTTCCCATTTCCTCAATATCCAGAACAGGCGGAAAATCCCCGGGCTCCAGTTTCACCATTTTTGAAAAATTTTCGAATTGCACCACAGAATTTTCATTTGGCCGGTAATAATGATATGCTCCCCTTAAATAATTGTTCTCTTTGGCATTTTTCCAATTGCTCTTAAACTGTACATCCTGTCCATCGGCTCCCATAGTGGCCCTTATAAAAATATAATTAATGCAATGTTCAGAAGTGCCGAGCTCCGCCCAGTCAATAATACCCTGGTAATGGGAAATATCAATGCCAAAATTTTTGGAGTCAGATAAATAAGTATTCTCGGCCTGCCGGAAAGGGGTGAAATAAGAAGTCAGGCGATCCTGGAAAAAAAAGATGGCTGCTCCAATGCTTAGAACCGCGAATATAAGCGCAATAATGAGAACTGCTTTTCCTCCCTTTTTTTTAGGCTTTTTTCCTGATTTTAGCTTCCTGGTCAATTGGTAAGTATTCTTTAATATTTACGGTAAAAATAAGAAAGCAAAAGCATTAAGCAATCGCCCAAGCCTTTATTGCTTCATAAAAACATTGATGTTCCTATATTTTTTCAGAATTATTCAATTTTTGAGATTATTTAATGTGGCAGTAAACTCTTCCTTAAAACTCACATTTTAATTGTCTTTTTTAAATTGGAAAGTTCAGCATGCTTTTAAAATGTTTTTTAATTTTTTTATCAAGTGTTAAATAATTTCCAAAACAATCTTCAAAATAACATTTAAAAAGATTTAGCTAACCGGTATTTTGATGAACATTTATTTTCTTCTCAAGGATTTTCACAAAAGTCTCAGCTTAAAATTGAAAACCTAATAAAGTATATTCTTCATTTGAGTATTTAATAATTAACCTAGGTTTTATTCCTTCATAGATTCCTGTTTTTTTGTTTTTATATTGGCAATATATATTCGAAAAACGGTAATTAACAATCAAATAAAATCATATAAACATCTGACTGCGAATAAATTAAAATTAAAATATCTTCAATTTAATTTTGATAAACTGATTTTTGTTGTATATTTATGAACGCTTTAAAATAATAACCAAACGCAATTTTTAATTGAAATGGTTGAAATTTTGAAGCGGATTTCTAAGATTTATTGGGGTAGATTTTAGATTTAGCAACTTGTGGACGGGTGGGGCCGTCCACAAGTTATTTTTTAATTATTTTTTATTCTTCCGAAAAGTTAAGTACTTCTGCCAACTTTAAATGAATTAGTATCTTTGAATCAAAATTATTGATATGAGGAAGGCTGTTCTATTGGTTTTTGTGATATTGGGTGTTGTTTTTGGATTGAGATATTTTGAATCTAAACAAGAACAGCGCGATCAATTGGAGGAAAGTACCAGCCTGATCCAGAAGCAGATAAAAAATGTTGGCAAACTTGTGGTGACTGAAGGGAGTTTCTCACAGGTATATTCCTTTAAAGATTCCAAACGATTTTATCTCGATGTGTTTTCAGCCAGAAAAAAAGCCCTTATAGTTGTGAATGCTGAGGTTACTATCGCTTACGACTTGAGCAAACTAAAAACTGAAGTTAATCCTGAAACCAAAACGGTTACCATTACTTATATTCCTGATGAAGAGATCTCCATAAACCCGAACATTCAGTATTATGATGTGACCCAGGATTATTTAAATCAGTTTGAGGCTGCAGATTACAATAAAATCCAAAAACGAATTAAAAAATCCTTGATGGAAAAAATTGAAAAATCCTCCCTTAAATCCAATGCAAAAAATCGATTGGTGAGCGAACTTCAAAAAATATACATACTTACCAATTCCATGGGCTGGACCCTGGAATATGATGGGAACAAAATTAAGAGTTCAGATGAAATGGAATCTATTAAACTTTAATTCCGGTTTGGTTTTATTGACATCGTGCTAGTATTATATGTTTTTTTTAAAAGCATTATTTGTTGACAATACAGACAAACAATATTTTGGCGATTATATTGACAATAATACTCATTTTAATGTTAATAATTAATAGTAATATTCTTACAATATATAAAATAATATATAATTAACATTAAAATATTTTAATTTTATATTGATTATTTGAGAATTTATGTATTTTTACATTGATTCGAAAGTATAATCATTTAAAGAATTGTTGTAATGAGAATCAGTTTTCTGAAATTTATTGGGGTAGATTTTAGGATTAAAAAGTAAATGGACGGGTGGGGCCGTCCATTTGCATTTTTAGATTTTTCGTGTTTTTCTTCCTGATTTTACCCGTTTAATAAACGGAGTAATTTTTACCGGATAAAAATTAATCGGTTACCAGTTTGGATTCTATCAATTCTATTCCGTTGTCTATTAAATGTTCAACTTCAGGACGCTGTTTTTTAATTTGTTCCAAATAATTTTTGATTTCTGAAGCAAATTTAGGATCGCGGTCTATTACCAATTCGTAAATTTCCACCGGCAGCAGCCAATCTTTCTGATGATATTTTTTAAGCAGGTCGAATGCTGCCTGCAACGAAAATTTGGTGTTCCTGCCTTCCCGAATGTTTCGGACAGACTGATATAAAGATTCCAATTCCAATCGTTCGGGGGTTTTTTCGCTTTTTATGGTAGTGCTGGAAGGTTTGTGCGTAATTAAATCGAAAGACAGGGGGTCTGCAGGTCCCGAAAATGCCGAAATTATTTTTTTGCCTACTGCCAGGTCGTAATTTCCCCATTCCGGTTTAAACAAGACCTCACCATTATAAGTAACCGTACAATTTTTCAAACTGATCAGGATAATTTTTCCCTGAAGGTTCCTGGTGCCGGTAATTATTTCTCCTTTTACCACAACGCCTCCTTCAAATTCGAAAACTATTTTTTCTTTTTCATAAATATCATAAGCGCGAAGGTCCCGCGGGCTCATATCTTCGATAGCAAGATTAATTCCCTTTAATTTTCCTGTTGGAGATCCAAATCCTTTAGAATACTTGTTTTTGCTGTGGCCAACCAATTCTTTCTCCCTGTAGGACAGGGCCGTTTTTCCGGAGGTTTGAAAATAAACGGGATTCCCGTTATGTTCTATCACTTTATGGAAATCTCCCGAAATTTGAATTCCGGTACTCAGTTCAATGGTTCCAAGATTTTTGGAATTTATCAATTTTTCAAGACCTTCCAGCCCCCCTGTGCGCAATGCCATTGTATTTGCGAATTCCTCCAAAACAAGACTTAAATGGGCGAAATCGGGGGTTACAAACAACTGTGGTTGTGGTTTGGTTATATCGAATTCCTGTTTTGAGGCTTCTATGGTATAAGGCAGTTTTTTGACCTTATCTGTCATGCACCAAGCACTTTCACCAATAGAAGAAAGCAGGCCGGCACCATAAATTTTGGGATCTTCCAATGTGCCTATAAGCCCGTACTCAACTGTCCACCAGTGGAGGTTTCTTATTTGTGCCATTTCACTGGGTGTGCCCATATTATTTTGAAGGTAATTCACCTTTTCTTCAGCTTTTGTGATTTCTTCTTCTGAAGTATTTTCAGCTTCTTTTATAATTGAAAGATACCGGATGGCCTCATACATTTCATAGTCTTTTTCGCTGGAAATAGCTTTACATCCAATCTCCCCAAAACGTCTTAAATATTCGGCATATTCGGGATTTGCAATAATGGGGGCATGACCTGCGCCTTCGTGGATAATATCCGGGGCAGGAGTGTACTCAATATGTTCCAGTTGCCGGATATCACTTGCAATCACCAATACATTATAAGCCTGAAACTCCATAAATGCCGCGGGGGGAATAAATCCGTCTACAGCTACCGCAGACCAGCCTATCTCCTTTAAAATCCGGTTCATTCCATACATATTCGGGATGCTGTCTATGGAAATTCCGGTTTGTTTTAATCCGTCCAGATAGGAACTATGGGCTACTTTGCTCAGAGATTGCACATTTTTGCGCATTACATATCGCCAAACTGCCTGGTTGATCGCGGTGTATTCCTCATAATTTTGCGGTTTTATGAATTGCCGCAAATGAACGGGAAGCCTGTCTATAATTTCATTTGATTCTATTTTTTCTGTCATAATAAACAATTTAAACCGGATCATAAATATACAAAACCCCAAAGAAAATTTGGGATATTGAAGCAGATGATGTTTTTAACCTAAAATTAAAAACGCCTCCCGAAGGAGGCGTTAAATTATGATTATTTCTTAATTCCCGGAGGATATTTTTCCAGGATCTTCTTTACAATTTCGTTGATTCGCTCCTGTTTTCTATTGACTTCCTGGGCAAGGGCTGCGGTTCCCATTCCCTGCCAAACCAATTCTTTCTTTCCGGCATCAATAAAATCGATATAAAGCGTTCCTTCGCTTGTGGTGGTTACCGTGTTTGGCCCTGTTCCCCAATACCAGGGATTCCATCCCCATCCATAATAACCATACATATTATCCTGATAAATATTGATATTTTCATTGGTTTTGGTGAAGATGCTCACCAATAGATCCGGATCTTCGGATTTTGTAAAACCTTTGGCTGTCATTTCGGTTTCAATTGCGCGTAAGATCCTTTTTTTATCCAGATCGGAAATTTCGGCTTTGTCAATACCCGGTTTGAAAAATGCGAAGGTTTTATATTGATTGAAATTGACATTTTGGTCATAATCTGTAGCTACTTTTACAGTGTTGCATGAAGTCATGAATACACCAAAAAGCAGCAGAACGAATGTGATTTTTAAAAATTTCATAATTCAGTTTTTAATTGTTCTTGGAATCTCAATCTAAAAATAGTGAATCTTTTACAATATTTGGCAAAGTAATTTTAAGTTTTGGTTCCTGTTCCATCGCACGTTTAATGGAAAAAATTGCTTCATCGTTCCTCGCCCATGAACGCCTGGCCAAACCGTTGTTTACATCCCAAAACAACATGGATTTTAACCTTATTTCAGACTCCTTAGATCCATCAAGAACCATTCCAAATCCCCCGTTCACAACCTCTCCCCAGCCTACACCACCACCGTTGTGAATGCTCACCCAGGTGGCTCCTCTAAAGCTGTCCCCAATCACATTTTGAATGGCCATATCGGCCGTAAATTTCGAGCCGTCATAAATATTCGAAGTTTCCCGGTATGGGGAATCGGTACCGGAAACATCGTGGTGATCCCGGCCTAATATCACCGGACCAATTTTTCCTTCAGCAATGGCGTCATTAAAGGCTTTGGCAATTTCAATCCTGCCCACCGCATCTGCATACAGGATCCGCGCTTTTGAGCCTACCACCAGTTTGTTTTTTTTGGCATTTTTTATCCAATGTATGTTATCCCGCAATTGGGATTGAATCTCTTTCGGAGCATTAATCTTAAGTTTCTCCAAAACGGAAGCGGCAATTTCATCGGTTTTATCCAGATCAGCATCTTTGCCCGAGGCACAAACCCATCGGAAAGGACCAAAACCATAATCGAAACACAATGGTCCCATAATGTCCTGCACATAAGATTGGTAAGCAAAAGGAATGTCTTCATCCTCTCCTTTATCAAGGTGAGAAGCGCTTACAAAATCCCCTTTTTCATTCTTATAAATTTTTGCCCCAGCGCGGGAAGCTTCCAGTAAAAAAGCATTTCCGTAATCGAAAAAGTAGGTTCCTTTTGCGGTGTGCTTATTTATAGCATCGGTTTGCCTTCGCAGACTTTTCCTAACTTTTTCCTTAAATTGTTCAGGATCCTCAACCATCATTTCATTGGCAGCCTCATAACTCATCCCAACCGGATAATAGCCACCGGCCCAGGGGTTGTGAAGCGAAGTTTGATCTGTGCCCAGGTCTATATAAATATTTTCTTTGTCAAAATGTTCCCATACTTCAACAATATTGCCGTGATAAGCGATTGAAACCACTTCCTTGTTTTCTTTTGCTTTCAGGACAAATTGAGTCAATTCATTCAGATCAGATACTATAATGTCTACCCAGCCCTGAGAATAACGGGTATTTGCCGCCTTCAGATTTACTTCAGCGCAAACGGTTATACATCCTGCGATATTTCCAGCTTTGGGTTGTGCGCCACTCATTCCTCCAAGTCCGGAGGTGACAAATAATTTTCCGCTGAGATCTTCGTTGTTTTTGGCAATTTTTCGGCCTGCATTTAAAACCGTGATGGTGGTACCGTGAACAATTCCCTGCGGGCCAATGTACATATAGCTCCCCGCAGTCATTTGCCCGTACTGGGTTACTCCAAGTGCGTTGTATTTTTCCCAATGATCCGGTTTGGAATAATTGGGGATCATCATTCCGTTTGTAACAACTACTCTGGGCGCGTTTTTATTGGAAGGAAACAATCCCATTGGGTGACCCGAATAAATTGCCAAAGTTTGATCTTCTTCCATTTGTGCCAAATACTGCAAAACCAGTAAATATTGCGCCCAATTTTGAAAAACAGCACCATTGCCGCCATACGTGATCAATTCCTGCGGATGCTGTGCCACCTTCGGGTTTAAATTGTTTTGGATCATCAGCATAATGGATCTTGCCTGCAAACAATTTCCCGGGTAATCCTCTACCGGCCTTGCATAGATCTCATAATCGGGCATAAAACGGTACATATATATTCTACCATAGGTTTCCAGTTCATTTCTGAATTCGGGAAGCAGAGTAGTGTGATGTTTTTGATCAAAATATCTGAGAGCATTCTTTAATGCCAGGTTTTTATCTGCTTCATTTAAAATATCCTTACGCCGGGGCGCGTGATTTACGGAAGTATCATATGATTTTATAATAGGAAGTTCGTCTGGAATTCCTTGTAATATCTGTTCTTTAAAACTCATGAATATTTTTTGTTTAGATCATTCTCAAAGTAGCATAAAAGTAATTTACTTTCATATATTTATGCCTTGTTTTTTAAATTTACTTCGAAAATCAAATTATTATTAAATGAAAAAATCAGTTTTTTATGTTTTTATGATCTTAAGTATGCTTTCCTGTAAAGATCGGGAAGAACCTTCAAATACAAGTGAAAATATTGATAATAAAGTGACAGGGATAAATCTGCAGGAGCCGGGGTATGATGAAGCGCATACTTCCAGGAATTCCCTGGATTGGGAAGGAACATACACGGGGGTGCTTCCCAGTGACGATTGTGAGGGAATTGACACTTCCATAAGTCTTGGTAAAGACCAAACTTATCTGTTAAAACTGCGTTATCTGGGTACTCCGGAAAAGGAAAGTAAGGAATTTATTTCTGAAGGGAAATTCACCTGGGATGAAAATGGCAATAATATAACCTTGGAAGGTGCAAAAGACGGGGCCCGAAAATTTAAAGTTGGAGAAAATTATCTTATGCCGCTGGATAAAAATGCAAAGGAAATTGAAGTAGTGCCCGGGAATAATTACAAACTTTTTAAATAATTGGGTTTAATTTCTTCTATTTAAAATTTATTTCAAAAGTCCCGTTTTTTTGTCAAAACCATAAGGGCAATGCCTGCAGCCGCTTTGGCAACAGGAGCCGCGTTTTAAATGGTATTGTTCCGTAAAGCACCTGTAGCCTTCAGGTGTAAGATAATAATCACCTTCCTCCAGGGGAATTTTTTTATTATAACTGCTCATAGTGCAAAAATACAATTTCTTATCTTGTTCTCATGATCGTAGTGGTGAACAAATATTTGCTGGCAAAAGGTTTTAAAGGGGTCAGCTTGTGGCCTTTTGTGATCCTAAAGCATAAAGCGCTGGCAAAAGAGTCGGTTTTTATGAACCACGAACGCATACATTTAAGCCAACAAATTGAAATGTTGATTCTTCCTTTTTATTTGTGGTATTCCCTTGAATTCCTGCTGCGCTTAGTTCAATTCAAAAATGTGTATCTGGCTTATAAAAACATATCTTTTGAGCGGGAAGCTTATGCAAATGAATCTGATCTCAATTATTTCAGAAAAAGGCATTTATGGAACTTTACCGATTATTTAGTTGAAAATAAAAAATCAAAAGTGTGACTGTTCCTGCCGATAAATGAAGGGATTTTTTGATATTTGCAGTATGAACGAAGCTGTAAATTTCGGTTTAAAAAATTCTCCAAACGAATTTGTCAAGAATTTCGAATCTTCTGGTATTTCCCTTCATATCAAACGGGAAGATTTGTTGCATCCTGAGGTTTCCGGGAATAAATTCAGAAAGTTAAAATACAACCTGATAGAGGCGAAAAATCAGGGTAAAAGCACCCTTCTTACCTTTGGTGGCGCTTATTCAAATCATATTTCTGCCGTTGCGGCTGCAGGAAAAATTCTTGGTTTTAAAACAATCGGGGTGATAAGGGGAGAAGAGCTTGGGGAGGATATCGAAAAAACTTGTTTCGAAAATCCAACTTTAAGATTTGCGGCATCCTGCGGAATGCAGTTTGAATTTGTTTCAAGATCGGTTTATCGGGAGAAACATCTTCCAGAATTTGAAGAAAAGCTGAAAGGGAAATTCGGGGATTTTTATTTGCTGCCCGAAGGTGGAACAAATGCGTTGGCGGTGAAGGGTTGTGAGGAAATATTATCCGATTCGGATAAAGAGTTCGATTTTATTTGCTGTTCCGCAGGCACCGGCGGTACGGTTTCGGGAATAATAAATTCGGCTTTGGAAAGTCAAAAAATATTCGGTTTTTCAGCCTTAAAGGGCGATTTTTTAATTCCGGAAATTTCGAAATACACCTCAAAAGAGAACTGGAAATTAATAACCAAATATCATTTTGGAGGCTACGCAAAGGTTTCAGGAGAATTGATTTATTTTATCAACGATTTTCAGAAAAAATTCCAGATTCCCTTAGATCCCGTTTATACAGGTAAAATGCTTTTCGGAATTTTTGATATGATCGAAAAATCCGTATTTCCTCGAAATTCCCGTATTTTAGCAATTCATACGGGAGGAATCCAAGGAATTTCCGGAATGAACAGATTATTATTAAAGAAAAATTTTCCCCTAATTGATGTTTAGAATGAGATCCAAACAACTTTTTATTTTAATTTTTACACTTGTTTTGGTTAGTTCCTGCGGAAGTAAAAAAAAGGTGGTTTCCGGAGATAACGATAGAAAAACGGAGAAAAGATCGGGTAGGATTGAAAATCCTCCTGCTGAAACCCAAAAAGAAAGGCTTCCCGCAAAAATTTATACAGATGTTGTCGAAGAATATATAGACGGCTACGCTGAAATTGCCAAGGAGGAAATGAAACTTTACAAAATTCCCGCAAGTATTACCCTGGCGCAGGGAATTTTGGAATCCGGTGCCGGACAAGGGGAACTTACCCGTAGGGCAAATAATCATTTCGGGATAAAATGTCACGAATGGCAGGGAGATAAAGTCTATCATGACGATGACCGTTCCCAGGAATGTTTCAGGAAATACAAGGATTCCAAATATTCCTATCGCGACCACTCCTTATTTTTATCCGAACGCAGACGTTACGGTAGTTTGTTTGAGTTGGATCCGGATGATTATGAAGGTTGGGCCAACGGTTTGAGGGCAGCGGGTTATGCAACGGACAGGAAGTATCCGGCAAAATTGATCGATTTAATTGAACGTTATCAATTAGATAGGTTTGATGCTGAGGTGTTGGGAAAAAAAATCAGAAATAGGCGAGTGGTCAAGCAAAATAATTCCATTGGTTATATTGTTCAAAAGGGAGATACCTTATACTCCATATCAAAGCGGTTTAATATCACGGTAGAAATTTTAAAGGAAAACAATAATTTGAACAGCAATAATATTGCTGTTGGGCAGGAATTGAATGTACAATCTGCACCAGATAAATTTTAAACAATTATGAAATGAGCATAACGGAAACTCGATGCAAACACTAATGAAGATATGCGAATTACATATGACCAATAAAAAACAATAAATATCTACATATGAATTATAAAAGAAGTAGTGAACTTTTTGAAGACGCGCAAAAAGTGATTCCCGGAGGCGTAAATTCCCCTGTAAGGGCTTTTAAAGCAGTTGGCGGACATCCAATTTTTATTGAAAGTGCCCAGGGTGCATATTTATATGATTCCGATGGAAATAAATATATAGATTATATCAATTCCTGGGGTCCAATGATTTTGGGACATGCACATAAGCCGGTGGTAGATGCAGTAATTGAGAAGGCTAAAAAAGGAACTTCATTTGGAACTCCTACCGAGATTGAAACCAAGATCGCCGAGTTGGCGGTAAAAATGGTGCCGAATATCGATAAGATCCGGTTTGTGAATTCCGGAACCGAGGCTTGTATGAGCGCGGTAAGACTGGCGCGGGGATATACCAATAAGGAAAAGATCATCAAATTTGCGGGATGTTACCACGGGCATAGCGACTCCTTTTTAATCCAGGCCGGGAGTGGGGCCATTACTTTTGGAAGTCCAAACAGTCCAGGAGTTACACAGGGAACTGCTAAAGATACCTTACTCGCCAAATACAATGATCTGGAGAGTGTGCAACAATTAATTGAAGCCAACAAGAATGAAATTTCCTGTATTATTTTAGAACCTGTTGCCGGAAATATGGGCTGTATTCCTCCACAAGAGGGATTTTTAGAAGGCTTGCGCAGGCTTTGCAATCAAAATGACATTCTGCTGATCTTTGATGAGGTCATGACCGGGTTCAGGTTGGCCCCAGGTGGTGCTCAGGAGCGATTGGGCGTAAATGCCGATATTATTACTTTCGGAAAAGTGATAGGTGGAGGATTGCCGGTGGGAGCCTTTGCCGCAAGAAGTGAAATCATGGATTATCTGTCTCCAATAGGGCCGGTTTACCAGGCGGGAACCCTGAGCGGGAATCCTCTGGCGATGGCCGCAGGACTTGCAATGTTGAATGAACTGGATCAGAACAGGCAAATTTTTGAGAGCCTCGATAAAAAAACGGCCTATTTGCATGCAGGGATAGGAAATGCTTTAAAATCCAATAATGTCAAGCATACTATTAACAGGATTGGATCTATGATGTCTGTTCATTTTACAGATCAGCCTGTAATTGATTTTGAATCGGCGGCAACTGGAAACATCGATACTTTTAAGGAATTTTTTCATGGAATGCTGGACCATGGAATTTACCTCGCCCCAAGCGCATTTGAAACTTGGTTTATTACCGATGCACTTTCTTATAAAGATTTGGATGATACCATAGCTGCGGTAAACAGTATTGCAAAAAAATTGTAAACCAAAAGTTTTACATATCTTTTAAACCTAAAACAGGTCTTTGATACCTGTTAGGTTTAGTATGTTATTGATAAAAAACCCGTAGCATCTCTTCAGAGATCTTTACGGGTTTTTTTGTTTTTTGATCCATCAGGCACCAGGTGGATTTTGCCTGGACCAGGATTTTGCCGGTCCCCTTATTAAGGATATTTACGTGGCGAATGGAGGTGACATGGGTATGTTCGCCTATAAAAGTTTGCAGCAACAATTCATCATCCAAAAAAGCCTGTTGTTTATAATCAATTTCATGACGGACAACTACCCAAAAATAGGGTTCCAGAAATTCCTTGCCTGCGCGGTTTTCCCAGTGAGCCTTGGCAATATCCTGTATCCATTGCACATATTGCACATTGTTTACGTGCTGTAACTCGTCAAGATCCTCTTTGGTGACCTTGATCCCGATTTCGTATATTTCAGGAGTATGGTTCATTTTTTAACAATTTCAATTTCAAACAACTTATCCCAGTTTTTTCCGGTTACGTAAAGTTTTTTGGAGTTCGGGTTATATGCAATCCCGTTTAAAACATCCAGTTTTGGATGTTGGGTAACTTTGTCCCGCAGTCCATGAAAATCAATTAACCCTTCAATAGCTCCATTTTTGGGATTTATTATCGCAACCCCATCACGCTGATAGGTGTTGGCATAAATTTTTCCTTCAACCCATTCCAATTCGTTAAGTTGGGTAGAAATGCTTTTGTGGGTAGTAGGTTGGATAAAGGATTCTTCCGCTATGGTTTTGCCATTGAGCACCCATATTTTTTCGGAGCCATCGCTTTTATAAAATTGATTTCCGTTGTTGCAAAGTCCCCAGCCTTCTTTGCTTTGATTGAATTTGAAAGAACCTGTTTTTTCAAGGCTTTCCAGATCATAGACCAAGCCTTCTCCTTCTTTCCAGGTAAGTTGGTAAATTTTACCGTTTAAAACAGATAGGCCTTCCCCAAAATAACGGTCGGCCAATTTTACGTTTTTAAGGACTTCCCCGGTTTCAAAATTTGTTTTTCTCAATGAAGAGCTTCCGTATTGTCCGGTGCTTTCGTATAAAGTGTCATTATAAAACTCCAGTCCCTGCGTGTAAGCTTCGCTGTCATGCGGATACGTGTTGATGATCTTGTAAGTGTAGATATCTGGTGGGGTGTTATTGAAAATTTTCACATCAATCTTTATTGTATCTGCTACACCTTCAGAATAAACCATCGCCCGGATAGTTTGGTTCCCTAATTTTTGATCTTTAAGCGGAATTTCAACCTCAGTTGCTCCAAGCTCTGTTCTCAGGGAATTGCTTTCAAAATAGAACAGGGTAGAGTCTATTTTTCTGTTTTTAGGATTCTTTAAGGCAATTTCAATGTGGTCTCCCAACTGATATTCTGCCTTAGAATTGCTGATACTTAAAGAAAAATCACTTATTTTTTTATTTGAATTACTTCCGCAGGAAATAAGGATCAGATTTAATATTAACAGTAACAGGAGGTTAACTTTTTTCATTTAAAAATTTGTTTTTGCTTTTGGCTAAATTAATTATTTCAACTTAAAAACTCTTGCAAAAGGCATCAAAGATTGTATATTTGCACCTGGCAAGTCCCACACAACTAGCTCCTGTTGAACTCCCCCAGGGCGGGAACGCAGCAAGGGTAAATGGTTGAGCAGTGTGATGTGGGTCGCTTGCCTTTTTTTTGTGTCTGATATTTAAATTTTATCGCATCTTTGTGGCCATGAAAACAGATACTCTCCCTAAAGTTGTTCTTATTACCGGTGGTTCTTCAGGAATCGGAAAATCCATAGGTGAATTACTAAAAGATAAAGGTTTCAAGGTATACGGAACCAGCAGGAATCCATCCAAAAGCACAAATAATATCTTCCCGATCATAGCGCTGGATGTCACTAAGAATGACACTATTCAGGCAGCCATTTCTGAAATAATTGAAGCTGAAGGCCGAATCGATATTCTTATTAATAATGCCGGGATCGGAATTACGGGCCCTCTAGAGGAAACTCCCGATTCTGAAATTAAAAAGGCTTTTGATACCAACTATTTCGGCCCATTAAATCTGATCAAGGCAGTTTTGCCGTTTATGCGCAAACAAGGAGGAGGGTTGATAATTAACATCACTTCTATTGCCGGTTATATGGGATTGCCTTACCGGGGGATTTATTCGGCAACAAAAGGAGCTTTAGAAATTACTACAGAGGCTTTTAGAATGGAATTAAAGGAATTTCATATTAAAATGACCAATGTGGCCCCTGGGGATTTTGCGACCAATATTGCTGCCGGCCGTTATCACGCCCCGGTTCTGGAAGATTCTCCTTATAAAAAAGCCTATAAAAATACCTTGGAGCTTATGAACAAGCATGTGGATGAAGGGAAAGATCCTATGGTTATGGCAAGGGTAATCTATAAAATTATCCAAAAGGGTAATCCTAGAGGACATTACAGGGTAGGAGATTTGCTTCAAAAATTTTCGGTTGTCCTGAAGCGTATTTTACCGGATAAAATTTATGAGAAAATATTGCTGAAGCATTATAAATTGTAATTTTGCACCACGGCTTAGAAAATCCAGGTTTTTAGACTGAAGGATTTTCTCGGTAAACATTATAAAAAGTACATTAAACAAACCATTATGAAATTTTTTATCGATACTGCAAATCTTGATCAAATTAAAGAAGCCCAGGATTTGGGGATTTTGGACGGGGTTACCACCAATCCTTCGCTTATGGCGAAAGAAGGAATTACCGGAAAGAAAAATATTATCAATCATTACATAAAAATATGTGAGATAGTAGATGGCGATGTAAGTGCCGAAGTTATTTCCACAGATTTTGAAGGAATTATAAAAGAAGGGAAAGAACTTGCCAAATTGCACGATCAAATTGTTGTAAAAGTTCCTATGATCAAAGAAGGAATTAAAGCAATAAAATACTTTAGCGATAACGGTATCAGAACAAACTGTACCTTGGTATTCTCTGCAGGACAAGCTTTATTGGCTGCAAAAGCAGGTGCTACTTATGTCTCTCCTTTTATAGGAAGACTGGATGATATTTCTACAGACGGGTTAAACCTGATTGCAGATATCCGATTGATCTATGATAACTACGGTTATGAAACTCAAATTTTGGCAGCTTCAATCAGGCACAGCATACATATATTGGAATGTGCCAAAATTGGTGCAGATGTAATGACCGGACCGCTTTCAACTATTGAAAGTTTGTTGAAACATCCGCTTACTGATATAGGTTTGGAGAAATTCCTTGCAGACTATAAAAAAGGGAACTAAATTTAGTCATATCTTATAAAAAAACCTCCGACTTTTATTTAAGTTGGGGGTTTTTTTATGCTTTTGAAGAAAATTATTTTGATTTATTATCAAGCTGATGGCAATATATTGACACATAAAATTCGGTAAAAATTTATATGTCAACTTAATAGTCTTTCATCTATATTCTTTCGTCTGGTTAATAACTAATAAATTCGAGGATCTTTTTTTCAATATCCGGGGAATTTAGCTGGGCATCTCCGCGCGCGATTTTTCCGGAAGGTTCTATGAAAATTAATTTGTTCAAATAATTCTTCAGTAATTTATTTTCAACCCTAATATTTATTAGCTGAAATTCAAATTTAGGATCATAGGAATTGCTTTTAATGACTTTTACCCAAGGCTCAAATTGATTTTTATCTATATTGATCCCTATAAAATCGATTTCGGGATATTTCACCCTCAGATCTTCAATAATTTTATGCTGCCATCTGTGATGCCCCTGTGAATTAACAGACCAATAATAAGTGATAATTGGATTTCTTGAAATATCCTTTAATAGGATAGTATCCTTCGAAGTCGTCCACATTTTTAGCCCGCCAATGTTATATCCCGGAAGTAATTCTTTTTGGATTAGCGCCATTTGTCTTAGATCTGCCAACCGTTCCCCGGAATAATTTATTTGGGTCAATAAGTCTAAAATGGATTGAATGTTTTCGGTGTTTTGAGCGTAAATTATGCCTTGCGCAGCCAGTCGATCAAGGAATATGTCTTTTATTTTTTTATTTTGAATGATGGAATCTGCTAAAACGAGCCTTCGTTTAATGTTTTCATTGCTGTTTAAATTATAACAATCTTGGGTCCCAATATTATTTTCATCGCAATATTCCAAAGATTTTGTACGAAGGTAATCATCTATTAAATTGAGATAAACGTAGTATTCCTGAAGGCTTTCATCGTTAAAAGAAATTTCTTTTCGGTATTGGTGAAAATCTTTTGGAATCTTTTTCACAAATTCCCTGTAATATTTCCGAATCAAAAATGCATATCGTTCCCGCAAATCATAAAATTCATAATCGATACTGGAGTTGGCCAATTTTTTAAAATCTTCCGATAAATCATATTTTTTGTCAAGGTGTAGAAGACGTTTTTGACGTTCACTTCGAATAGAATCTGTTTTCCGTGCAAATTCAGAGGGTTCCAGATTATAGTAATTCAGTATAAAATTGTTGTCCTGTTGGTTCAGCAAATACAAATTGGTGAGGAAATTACTTTTTTCAGAACCTTTTCCGCTAAAGTTTATAGATTCGTCAAAAGCCAGTGTATTTAACCAGACTAATGTGCTGTCACCCGGTTCTATATAAATGATTTGATTTTCAGGAGGGTGTTTAAAAACATACAATCCGGCCTGGATATTTTTCAATGTCCCACCAAATTGATTTTTGTCATTGAGATAAAGTGTGTCCAAATTGACATCATTTTTAGAAATGATCACATATTTGGAACTTGGATTGGCAATTTGTCCCCCGATATAAAAATCTTCGGGAGTCTTTTTTTTATCCTGCTTGCAGGATAAAAAGGAAAGCAGGGAAAAGATTATAAATATTAACTTTAATTTCATGTGGGGATTGTGTGCCAGATGAATTCAAACCCAAAAGGGTTTGAATTCAGAACAAATATAATTTTTGCTTGCTCAAGGGAGTGTTAATCGCACGTTAAAAGGATTAATTAAAACGTTAATCTTTTAGCAATTGGACAATAATAGTTACTTTTGCAAAAAATTACAAGAAAATAAATCAAATTATATGTTATCAGTTTCAAATCTTTCGGTGCAATTTGGTAAGCGGGTGTTGTTTGACGATGTTAATACCAGCTTCCTCCAAGGAAATTGTTATGGGATCATTGGCGCCAATGGAGCCGGAAAATCCACGTTTTTAAATATTCTTACCGGAAAAAGCGAACCCACAAGCGGTCGGGTATTTCTTGAACCCGGAAAACGCATGTCTGTCCTGGAGCAAAATCACAATTTATATAATGAGTATTCGGTTCTTGAAACGGTTATGGTGGGTAACAAACCTATGTACAAGATCAAGAAGGAAATGGATGAGATTTATGCAAAGGAAGATTTTGGTGATGCCGATGGTGAAAGGGTAGGGGTGCTGCAGGTAGAATTTGAGGAGATGAACGGCTGGAATGCCGAAAGTGATGCGGCCACCATGCTTTCAAATCTTGGGATCAAGACAGAATACCATTATACCATGGTGAAAGATCTGGACGGAAAACAAAAAGTAAGGGTGCTTTTGGCGCAGGCACTTTTTGGCAACCCGGATGTGCTTATTATGGATGAGCCCACAAATGATCTGGATTACGATACAATTATTTGGTTAGAGAATTTTTTGGCGAATTATGAGAATACGGTAATAGTTGTTTCTCATGACCGTCACTTTTTGGATTCTGTGTGTACACACATCTCCGATATAGATTTTGGAAAAATAAACCATTTTAGCGGGAATTATACCTTCTGGTATGAATCTTCACAATTGGCGGCCAGGCAGCGATCACAACAAAACAAAAAAGCGGAAGAAAAGAAGAATGAGCTTCAGGAATTTATTAGACGTTTTAGTGCCAACATGGCAAAATCCAAGCAAGCTACTTCCCGAAAAAAAATGATCGAGAAATTAAATATTGATGAAATAAGACCATCCAGCCGAAGATATCCCGCGATTATTTTTGAAAGGGACCGTGAGGCGGGGGATCAAATACTAAATATCGAAGGTTTGGAAGCATCGATTGAAGGGGATACCTTATTCAAGAATGTAGATATCAATTTGCAAAAGGGTGATAAGGTAGTTGTTTACTCCAGGGATTCCAGGGCTACCACCGCTTTTTATGAAATTATCAATGGAAACGAACATCCTGTTTCGGGAAAATATTCCTGGGGAATTACCACTTCCCAATCCTATCTTCCTTTAAATAATTCCCCGTTTTTTAAAAACGATCTCACTTTGGTGGATTGGTTAAGACAATGGGCCAAAACTGAAGAAGAACGCGAAGAAGTTTATATACGTGGATTCTTGGGGAAAATGATCTTTAGTGGGGAAGAAGCTTTAAAAACTTCAAGGGTACTTTCCGGAGGTGAAAAAGTGCGTTGTATGTTAAGCCGGATGATGATGATACGTGCCAATGTGTTGATGCTTGACGAACCTACAAACCATTTGGACCTGGAAACCATCACCGCTTTCAATAATTCATTGAAAAACTTTAAGGGAACGGTTATGTTCACTACCCGTGACCATGAGTTTGCCCAAACAGTGGCAAATCGAGTTATTGAATTGACACCCTCCGGTGTTATTGACCGTTATACCACTTTTGATGAATATATGGGTGATAAGAAATTAAAGGAACAACGGGATAAAATGTATTCCTAGAAGTTTGATTTTTTTAAGGCTGGAACTTTTTATAAAAAAGTGAGTAAAGAAATAGCCTGATAATAAAAAACCAGGAATTTACAGTGGCAGATGTTAGCGCCTTGTAAATCCCTGGTTTATTTTGTTGATAGGTGTTTTAGATGATAATTATAAAGCTTAAACAGCTTTATAATACTTCCATAGATCATAAATTCCGAAGGCAACAAAACCAATGGCAAGGATCAGGTTCAGGGTATTGCCTTCTTCGGTATTGTTTGAAAGACCATACAATTTAAAGCAACCATAGCCCAGGAAAACCAATCCAAGGACAAGGTTCCAGATATTCCTTTTTTTAGGGATATTATTCTCCATCTTTATAATCTTTTGGGAATGTAGATCTGGCAATTTTCATGGCTTCATCCAAATTGGAATTTTCGGCAAATAGCAGTACCTGTCCGGGCAAACCACCGCCAAAACCCGCTCGCAAGCCCGAGTCAAAATCATTTCTAACCCTGGAGGAAATCCCCGCCTTATTCAATAGATCCTGAAGGAACTGAACATTTACTTCAGGCCCGGTATATACCCATTCATACTCTTGGTCTGTACTCATATCATTTTAATTGAAAAACCAAGGTACATATTAATTCAGCGAAAATCAATAGAGCTTTTAAAGAGTTTAACGTTTTAAGCGTTGAAATAATTACTGTTCCAGATTGCAGAACTAAAATTCATCCCTTTCTTAAAACCGAAGAAAATATTCCCTATAAAATCCATGATTCATGGATAGGGTTTATATACAAAGAGGCCCTTTTCAATTAATTGAAAAGGGCCTCTTTGTATATAAAATAAAATCTGTTTATCTCAATTCCGCATTCAGTTCTTTTTCAAAACGTTGTTGCAGTTTTTTCATGATCTTATCGATTTGTTTATCAGTCAGGGTACTCTGCTCATCCTGAAATTTAAAACTCACGGCATAACTCTTTTTGCCTTTCGGAAGGTTTTCCCCCTGATAAACATCAAATAAATTAACCGATTTCAACAGTTTTTTTTCGGTTTGCATGGCGATAGTTTCAATTTCCTGATATTGAATTGCAGAATCCAGCAATAAGGCAAAATCCCTTCGAACGCTTGGGAATTTTGGGATAGCAGCAAATTTTTGCTTTTTGGCTTTTGAAGTTTCAATGATCAGGTCCCAATTGAAATCGGCGAATAAAACCTCCTGTTGAATACTGAAATGTTTTAACACGGATTTTTTAACCACGCCAAATTCAACCAATTTGGACTTGCCTTCACTTATGGATGATCCTTCAGAAAACACATCAGATTTAACTGCTCCGGTTTTTGTGTCCTGTATGCCGAATCTTTCAAAAATGCGCTCGATAATTCCTTTCAAATAAAAGAAATTGCCCGGATTTGCAACTGTGTCCCAGCCTTCCGGGAAGCGGTTTCCCGAAACAAATAAACTTAAATGCTTGTTTTCCATTCTTCCACTTTCGTACTGATGATAGGTTTTTCCGAATTCAAATAATTTCAGGTCGGTACGTTTTCTGTTTATGTTATAACTTACCGCTTCCAGGCCCGAAAACAGCAAAGATTGCCGCAACACCGATAGATCCTGGCTTAAAGGATTTAACATCCGCACTTCATTTTCTTCCCTGACCTGTTCGCTCAATTTTGCGTAAACCGGCGTAGTTAAAGAGTTGGCCATGGTTTCATAAAAACCTTGTCCTACCAGTTGATTTGCAATATGGTTTTGTAGTTTATGATCTTCAAATTTTGAAGAATTTGAAATCGAAGCGTTAAGTTTGGTCCCGAATTCAATATTGTTGTAACCATAAACCCTTAAAATTTCCTCGATCACATCGGCTTCCCGCTTTACATCTACCCTATAGGAAGGAATTGTAAGTCCCATCCCCGTTTCAGTAACGTTATTGACCCTTATTTCCAATGAAGCAAGAATAGATTTTATGGTTTCTTCTTCCAGGTTCTGACCTATAAGTTTGTTTACCTTCTCAAAGGTCAAGAAAACCTGGAAATCCTCAATTTTATTGGAATACAAATCTTCCACATCGCTCGTGATTTCGCCACCTGCAATTTCTTTAATGAGCAATGCAACCCTTTTTAAGGCGTATTCGGTGATATTTGGATCTATCCCCCTTTCAAACCTAAAGGAAGCATCAGTGTTTAGGCCGTGGCGTTTTGCGGTTTTACGGATACTGACCGGGTTAAAATACGCGCTTTCAATAAATATTTTTGTTGTTTGCTGAGAAACCCCACTGTCCAATCCGCCAAAAACCCCGGCAATGCACAAAGGTTTTTCAATGTCGCAGATCATTAGATCTTCCTCGTGCAATTCCCGCTCTACTCCATCTAAGGTGATGAATTTCGTTCCTGATTTAAGGGTTTTTACGTGAATTTCATTTCCGGAGATCTTGTCTGCATCAAATGCATGCAAAGGTTGTCCCAAACCGTGCATCACATAATTTGTGGCATCAACAATGGTGTTTTTTGGATTTATTCCAATCGCTTTTAACCTGTTTTGAAGCCATTTAGGGGAATCTATTACCTTGATTCCCGAGATCGTCATCCCGCAATAGCGAGGTGCAAGGCTGGAATCTTCTACATTTATGGGAATTCTGAAACTTCGGCTGTCAATATTAAAGGCACTTACAGAGGGAGTAATAATTTCCAGATTTATTTTTTGTTGCTGATAACCCGCCTTTAGATCCCTTGCAACACCCCAGTGACTCATTGCATCAGAGCGGTTTGGGGTAAGTCCTATTTCAAAAACATGATCGTTTTCAATATTAAAAATTTCAGAAGCGGGAGTGCCGGGAATCAAATCATCTTTAAGCACCATAATCCCATCTTGGCTGCTTCCAAGTCCCAGTTCACTTTCTGAACATACCATCCCAAGGCTTTCCTCCCCGCGGATCTTTCCTTTTTTTATTTTCCAGGCTTCCCCTTTTTCGTCATACAATGTCGTGCCAATTGTCGCGACCGGGACTTTTTGCCCTGCGGCAATATTGGGAGCGCCGCATACTATTTGAAGTTGTTCCCCATTGCCAATATCAACTTTGCATAATTTAAGCCTGTCCGCATTGGGATGAGGCTCGCAAATCAATACATGACCGGTTACTATTCCCTGTAATCCGCCTTTTACACTTTGGAAATTATGGATCCCTTCTACCTCCAGTCCTAGATCTGTCAGCAAATGGCCGGTTTCTTCAGGGTTATTGGGGAGTTTTATAAATTGTTTAAGCCAGTTGTATGAAATTTTCATCGGATACTTTTTTCGAGTGCCAAAGATACTATTACAAATAGTTTTGGCATAATCTGATTTTGTTTTTTAAAGCTAATAATAATGATCCCGATTAAGATAAAAGACCGCTGCGATTCGGGAATATAAGAAAGTAGTTTTTCAGGCTATTTGACAAGTGATAAATTGCTAAAAAGGGATTGAAACAGTTAAATGCTGAAATCTGAAAGTGTTTTTTTTTGATATTGGTTTTTTAGAAATAAAAAAAGGGCCGAAGCCCTTTTTAGTTTTTATGTTTTTTTAAAGAAATTTTAATCGCAACTTTGGGTAATGTTTGGTGTTTCGCTGTTTTTCTTGGAAACTCCGTCAACTTTAAAGTCTGTCCAAACATTGCTATTACCGGAATTTCCACTGCAATCTTTAGCAAGTTCAACTTCCCATTCATAGGTTGTACAAGCATCAAGATCCATCGTTTCTGTTCTTGTTGACGAGCTGCCATTCCAATCTGGCCAATCATATCCTGAAGCCACAACACTTTGTGCAAATGTGAATACTAAAGAAGCATTCGCCATATCTTCTGCAGGAGTATAGAAAAATGTATAGCTGTTCCCTCCATTTGCTGTATAGCTGAAACTTTCTTCACAATCAGGGCATTCAACTACATTCAAAGTGGCAGCATATTCAAAACCACCAGCACCTATTTTTACTCTAAAACTGTAAGTTCCAACCTCTAATATTTCAATTGTATGTTCTTCTGGTCCTGCTCCGGCATAAGTTAAGTCTTCAAAAGATTTCCAAACACCTGATCCTGGAAATGTTTCAATTTGAATCTTAATATCTGTATCAGCAGGATTAAAACCGTTCTGGTTTTGAGGGAAATTGAAAACAAAAACTGGCGCTTCATCAGCACAAATTTCAGATTCTAAAAGATCCATGGATTTTACAGGTTCTATATTCGGCTGAATCGTAGCTCTCGCATCGGCGGTCAATAAATTTTTCGTGGAATCAATAGGCTCAACGCTGCATGCCGTCACTCCCAATGCAAGGAGGAATAAGTAAATAATTTTTTTCAAAATGCTTTGTTTTTGGTTATTAGAATGTGAAACTAGCTAAATATCACCTTGAAAAACGAATAATTCTTAATTATTCGATAAAATCAATGATTTTATCGATGAAATGTCAAAAACACGGGATTTCCCCCATATTTTTATATAGATAATTAGATTTGAATTAGAAAACTTAATTTTTTAACAATTTTTTATTGCCGGGCTATTGATCAGAATTATGGATCCAAAATTCAACTTTTGGCCCTCAGAATGCCTTAGCTGATGTAATTCCAGATATTTTTATGTTTTCCCAGCTGGGCGTAGGTGTAGCGGATCATCTTGTTTTTTTCCAGCTTGAGTTCGGGATCTTCCGTTAAAAGCTTTTTTGCATGATCCCGTGCGGTTTTCAATATATGACTGTCTTTGACAATATCGGCAATTTTAAGATTTAGGATCCCGCTTTGCTGTGTACCCATCAAATCTCCCGGTCCGCGCAGGTTTAGATCGACTTCCGCAATTTCAAAACCGTCATTTGTGCCCACCATGGTTTGCAACCTGGTTTTTGCATCGGCAGAAAGTTTATGGCCAGTCATCAAAATACAGTAACTCTGTTCGCCCCCACGTCCTACGCGCCCCCGAAGCTGGTGCAATTGCGAAAGCCCAAAACGCTCGGAACTTTCGACGATCATAACACTTGCATTGGGAACATCAACGCCAACTTCAATTACGGTGGTGGCTACCATAATCTGGGTTTCACGTTTTACAAAACGCTGCATTTCAAATTCCTTATCCACAGGTTTCATCTGCCCGTGTAAAATGGAGATCTGAAATTCCGGCATCGGAAATTCCCGGACGATGCTTTCGTATCCATCCATTAAATCCTTGTAATCCATAGTTGCAGATTCCTGAATTAACGGGTAAACAATATAAATTTGCCTGCCTTTTGCAATTTCATCTTTTAGAAATCTGAATACTTTTAGGCGGTTGCTGTCGTACCTGTGTACGGTTTTTATAGACTGCCTTCCGGGAGGAAGTTCGTCTATTACAGAGATGTCCAAATCCCCGTATAAACTCATGGCCAGGGTTCGCGGAATAGGGGTAGCCGTCATCACCAGAATGTGTGGTGGGAGGTGGTTTTTTTTCCACAATTTTGAGCGCTGTTCAACGCCAAATCTGTGTTGCTCATCTATAATTGCTAGGCCTAAATTCTTGAATTTCACCTTGTCTTCCAGTAGCGCATGAGTACCAATAAGGATGTCAATTTCGCCATTTTCGAGTTTTTCGTGAATTTCCCTTCTTTTTGAAGCTTTAGTTGAACCAGTCAATATAAATATACTGGTATTAAGCTCTTTACATAATTCAAATAAACCGTTATAGTGCTGTACTGACAAAATTTCAGTAGGGGCCATTAAACAGGCCTGAAATCCGTTGTCAAGTGCTATTAACATTGACATTAACGCCACAATAGTCTTCCCGGAACCTACATCGCCCTGTAACAACCTGTTCATTTGCGCGCCACTGCCCAAATCGCTCCTTATTTCTTTGATCACCCTTTTCTGCGCACCGGTTAATTGGAAGGGTAAATGCTCCTTATAAAACTCGGTGAAATTGTTCCCGATCTGGTCAAAAACAAAGCCCTTGATTCTTTGTTTTTGAAGCATGTTTTTGATCAGCAATTGCATCTGAATATAAAACAATTCTTCAAATTTTAATCTGAATTGGGCATTGGAAAGCAGCTCCTGACTTTTCGGAAAATGAATATTAAAAAGTGCATCGGCCCTTGAAATAAGTTTTAATTCCTCTTTGATTTCTTCGCTTAAGGTATCATAAAACTGGCCGCGGGTTTCTATGAAAAGTTGCTGCATCAATTTATTTACCACCCGATTTGTAACTCCTTTATTCGATAGTTTTTCTGTAGATGGATAAACCGGTTGCATAACAATGCGCATGCTTTTTTCATGTTCTTCAAGCAATTCCACCTCAGGATGTGCCATGCTGAAAAGACCATTGAACCAATTGGTTTTTCCGAAGATCACATAAGGTGTATTGAGTTTTAAATTCTCCCTAATCCATTTATGGCCCCTGAACCAAACCAATTCCATTTTTCCGGTTTCATCTATAAATTCTGCGACCAGGCGTTTTCCGTTTTTTTGCTCCACGGTTTTCAGGTTGATGATTTTACCTGTTACCTGCACCTCAGAAGAATTTTGTTGCAGTTCATTAATTTTATAAAAACGGGTTTTGTCGAGGTACCGGTTCGGAAAAAAATTTATGAAGTCCTGGTAGGTGTGAATTCCCAGTTCCTTGCGCAGTAAATCGGCCCGGTTGGGACCAACTCCTTTTAAATAATCTATGGGGGTTTGCATTAAATTGGCATTCATGGAACGAAGATATTAAATCCTGTTTTAATCAATGTAAAAAATAAAATCGAAATTAACCAATCCTCACAGGTTTTCAAAACCTGTGAGGATTATAATATCGGGATTTTGTACTTTGCCGTTGATAATGATCCTCACTTTATGAAAAGCTGCCTCCTGCTTGTTTTTTCTTTATTTTATTTTGGATGTTTTGCACAATTCCATCCATTATTTGATCAATCCTTAAAGGTGGATTTTAAAAATGTCGATGCCGAAATTTCAATTTTTCCGATGGAAAAAGAGGTAAAGGGGAAGGTGCATTTGCTGTTTGAAATTCTCACCGCTACTGATTCCATATACATTGATGCCAAAAACATGCGCTTTGAGAAAGTGCTGTTAAACAATTCCCAGGTTGAATTCCATAATGACAGCACCCGTTTATGGTTAATAGCCGATTTTAAACCTTCCGAAGAGAACACATTGGATTTGACCTATTCAGTAAAACCGAAACAAACAATGTATTTTATCAATTGGGAGTTTGCTGATGAATTATATGTAACAAAACAAGTCTGGACACAAGGCCAGGGAAAATATACTTCTCACTGGTTGCCAAGTTTTGACGATATGAGGGAGAAGGCCGTTTTTGATTTGAAGATCAATTTTAATTCCGGCTATGAGGTAATTGCAAATGGGGAGCTAAAGGGGGCAGTTGCTGTAAACGATTCCATAACCCAATGGCAATTCAAGATGCTGAAACCTATGAGCAGTTATTTGGTCGCCGTGGCAGCGGGAAAATTTCATCAGAAAGATCTGGAATCCGCTTCCGGGATCGACATTTCATTGTATTATCAGCTGGAAGAAGAAGAGAAAGTTGAACCTACTTACCGGTATTCAAAAGAAATATTCGATTTTTTTGAATCTGAGATCGGTTTTCCTTATCCCTGGCAAAATTACAAGCAAATCCCGGTACAGGATTTTTTGTATTCAGGAATGGAAAATACGGGCACAACCATTTTTGCCAATTCGCTGATGGTTGATTCCATTGCTTTTAATGACAGGAACTATGTAAATGTCAATGCGCATGAATTGGCGCACCAGTGGTTTGGGAACTTAATTACCGAAACCAATGGGCAACATCATTGGTTGCACGAAGGTTTTTCAACCTATTATGCAATGCTGGTGGAGAAGGAATTATTTGGGGAAGATTATTATTACTGGAAACTTTACGAATCTGCCGAGCAATTAAAAGAACTGAGCGACAAAGGGAAAGGAGAGTCCCTACTGGCAAATAATTCCAGTTCCCTCACCTATTATCAAAAAGGAGCCTGGGCTTTGCATATCCTGCGTGAGAAAGTAGGGGATGATGCTTTTAAACTTGCCATTAAAAATTATCTCGAAAAAAATGCTTTTAAAAATGTGACCACCCAAAATTTTATAGATGAAGTTGAAAAAACTTCAGGTCAGGATCTATCCGGATTTGTGGACGACTGGCTTAAGCAATCTGCTTTTCAGGGAACTGAAGCTTTAAATTCATTAAAAGAATCAAATTTTATCATTAAATATTTAGAAATAGCTGCACTCAGACAAACCCCTTTTCAGGATAAAATAGTTCTGCTAAACCGGGCTTTAGAGTTTCCTGTAAACGATTATATAGGGCAGGAAGCGGTTTTTCAATTGGAGGGAGAAAAGAGCCCTTCTGCGCTAGAACTTTATAAGAAAGCTTTTGAAAGCGAAAATATTTACGTGAGACAAGCCATCGCCATAAGTATGGAAAATATACCTTTGGAATTAAAGGGGGAATTTATTGGCCTGCTTGAGGACAAATCGTATTTGACAGTTGAAAAATCACTTCTGACACTCTGGATGCAATTTCCTGAAGAAACCGGGAAATGGCTTGAAAAAACTGCAAATATCGAGGGTTTTTCCAATAAGAACGTACGCATGTTATGGCTCACCATAAATTTGGTAAGTCCGGAAATCGATCCCGAAAAAACCGCGGAATATTACAAGGAACTTTCTGACTTTACCCGGGAATATTATCCCTTTGAGATCAGGCAAAACGCATTTGGTTATTTATATCAGCTCAATGCCTTCAGCCAACAAAATTTAATCGATTTATTGCATGCTGCCCGGCATCATACTTATCGCTTCAGGGATTTTAGTGGTAAACTTTTAGATAGGTTGTTGGAAAACGAAGAATATCGTGAAAAATTTGTAGTTTTAATGAAACAATTATCCGGGGATGACCGGGAATTTTTAAACAAAAGGCTCAACAACTAGATGCGGGCATTGATAATTTCAGGAGGAGGGAGTAAAGGTGCATTTGCGGGTGGCGTTGCACAATATTTGATGGAAGTTCAGGGCTATAAATATGACATGTTTATAGGAACCTCTACAGGTAGCTTGTTGATTTCTCATCTGGCTTTGAACAAAACCCCGAAAATCAAGGATGTTTATACTTCAGTCGACCAAAACAGTATTTTTAGCAATTGCCCTTTTTTCGTAAAACGGGTTCATGGGTATGATCAAATCAGCATCAACCATTTCAATGTTTTCAAGAATCTTATAAAGGGCAGAAAAACTTTCGGTGAAAGCCAAAATTTAAAAAAATTGATATTAGATTCCTTTTCCCCGGAGGAGTTTGAGGAATTAAAATCCAGAAATGAGGATATAGTGGTTACCGTTTCAAATTTATCCCTGAATGAGGTAGAATACAAATCTATTAAAGAATACAATTATGAAGATTTTTGTGAATGGATTTGGGTCTCCTGTAATTATATCCCTTTTATGAGTTTGGTCAAAAAAAATGGTTGTGAATATGCCGATGGAGGCTTTGGCTCTATGGTACCTATAGAGGAGGCAATTAAGCGGGGAGCTACAGAGATAGATGCTATTATTCTTCAAACAGAAGTGACTTATTTTAACCGGTTACCCTCAAAAAATGTATTCTCCCTCATAACCAATTTATTTGGCTTTATGCTGGATAGGATAGAAAATCAGAACGTCCGGATCGGAAAATTTGTCGCGGCCAATAACGATGCTATTATCAACTTTTATCATACTCCAACCGTATTGACCACCAATTCACTTATTTTTGATAAAATTAAGATGGAAAGCTGGTGGGAAAGCGGGTATAGTTATGCGAAATTTAAAAATGAAAAACTCAACCAAATAGAAATTTAATGCGGGCATTGGTGATTTCAGGAGGTGGTAGCAAAGGCGCTTTTGCCGGCGGCGTGGCTCAGTATTTAATGGAAGAAGGCGGGAAAAAATACGATCTTTTTATAGGCACATCTACAGGTAGCTTATTGATCCCCCATCTTGCCGATGGGAATATTGAAAAAATACATGATATTTATATTAATGTTTCCCAACGCAAAATATTCAGCATCAATCCGTTTATTGTCAAGAGAAAGGATGGACGGGAATATGTGACCATCAATTATCTCAATATGTTTTGGCAGTTTATCAAACAGCGGCGAACCTTTGGGGAAAGTAAAAATTTGCGAAAGCACATAAAACTCCATTTTACCGAGGATAATTTCAACTCCTTAAAACAGAAGGACAATGATGTGGTGGTGACGGTTTCCAATTTATCCAAAAACAGGGTGGAATATAAATCCATAAAGGATTTTTCCTATGATGATTTTTGCGATTGGATCTGGATAAGTTGTAATTACATTCCATTTATGAGCTTGGCCACAAAAAACGGATATGAGTATGCCGATGGGGGATTGGGATGTGTAGTTCCAATAAGGGAGGCAATAAAGCGAGGGGCTACCGAGGTGGATGCCATTATCCTTGAAGCCGAAAACATGGAATATAACAAGGTGCTGGGCAAAAATCCTTTCTCCTTAATGATCAATCTCTTTGGGTTTTTATTGGACCAGGTGGAATATCACGATGTTGTGGAAGGGAAACTTGCAGCCCTGAACCGCAAGGTGAAATTAACAACTTATTATACCCCCGTTCAACTGACAGAAAACTCGCTTGTATTCAATAAAAAAGCGATGAAATCCTGGTGGGAACAGGGTTACGAATATGCAAGGGAAAGAGAATTACAAAATAAAAAAGCCTCCAAAAAATTCTGGAGACCTTTCTTTTGATCAGATAATATTTCTCACTTCTTTTTTCACAAATTCCAGTGCGGCATCTGTGGGAGCAGCCTGATCCATCAAATTGGTCAGGATTACTTCCCGTAATTTTTCTGCTGAATCTATATTTTCTCTCTGCCCGGTTTTCCTGATAATTCCTATGGTAGCGTTTTTCGCGGTTTTAATTACATTCCAACATTCTGCCGACATATAAATTTGTTGCGCGAGGTTATGCTCAAATTCCTGATCGATGGTTTGCGCAAGCAACCTTTGGTACTCATCTTTATCTAAATCGGAAGGTTTAATTCTCAACAGTATTTTGCCCATGGAAATGCGTTCCAAAAATAAGGTCATACGCTCGTATGCCTGCAAACGTAAAGGTAAGGCCGTGTTTTGATTTTCGCGTCTAAGTAAAAAACGCCTGCGTTTTTCCTCATTGGTGACGTGCATTCTAAAGAAATAAAAGGCTACCAAACCTACTATTGCTGCGGGTAAAAGAGAAGTTAAGGATTGTAAAAGATTGATTTCGTTCATAATATTTTAGGATAGGCCGAAGTTTCTTCGGTTGCTGTTTTTTTGGTAAAGTTCGTGGTTTATTATTCTATGCAAAACTTTTTTCCGAAGTTTACTTTTCACTGATTCTTTTTATTGATTTAAATAATCGATTGCCAGCTGTGACATCACTTTAACGCCCAGCAACATTCCACTTTCATCTATATAAAAATCGGGTGTATGGTGCGGTGTCGGTTCTGAAGTTCCTTCTGGCTGTCCTCCCAAAAAGAAATAAAACCCGGGTATTTTTTCCTGGAAAAAGGAAAAATCTTCCCCTCCGGTAGATGGTTTTACCAGCTCAACCTTATCATTTCCTGCAACCCGCTTAAGAGTAGGAAGCATTTTACTTGTGAGCTCAGGATCGTTATAGGTAATGGCGGTATTATTCTGAATTTCAATAGTCGCTTTTCCACCATAAGCTTCAGCTATTGCAGGAACCATTTCCCGCATCCGTTTTAGGATCACTTCTTTCATATCTGCATCAAGGGTCCTTACAGTTCCTATCATTTCAGCAGTTTCAGGAATAATGTTGAAGCGCACGCCGCTGGTGATTTTTCCCACGGTGATCACGGCGGCGCCATCCACCAGTTTGGCATCCCTACTGATGATGGTTTGTAATCCGTCAATGATTTTTGCTGAAATTAAAATGGGATCTGTTCCGCTCCAGGGTGCCGATCCATGGGTTTGTTTTCCCTGGACATTGATCACAAAGCGCTCTACCGCTGCCATTGCTCCTTCTGGTTTATAGCGAATTGTCCCAACTGGCGTCCCGGAATTGATATGCAATCCAAAAATGGCATCTACATCGGGGTTTTTCAATACTCCTTCCCTGATCATAAGGGAAGCCCCACCTTCTTCTCCTGGAGGCGGACCTTCTTCTGCTGGTTGAAAGATGAATTTTACCGTCCCGTTGATCTTATCCTTGTTTTTGGAAAGAATTTCAGCAACTCCCATCAAGATCGCGGTGTGGGTATCGTGCCCGCAGGCGTGCATTACCCCGGTACTGGTTCCAATGAATTCAGTCACCACTTTAGATTTAAATGGAAGCTCATTTCTTTCAGTTACAGGCAAGGCATCGATATCTGCCCGTAAAGCCACAACTTTTCCCGGATTATCTCCTTTTAATATTCCTACAACTCCGGTTTTTGCAACACCGGTTTTAACTTCCATTCCCAAGTTCTTTAAATGAGCGGCTATTTTTTTTGCGGTTTCAAATTCCCTGTTGGACAATTCCGGGTTTTGGTGAAAATCCCGTCGCCAGGTTATCACCTGTTCTTCTATGTTTTCTGCCGCGGCGTTAATTTGCTGATCGATTTGTGGATCAACACTTTGTATTGATTGTGCCTGGATTCCAATTACAAACAATGTTAACATACATAAAAGATAATATTTCATGGAATGATATATTTTAAATTAAAAATTTATGAGACGGAAGCCTTCATTTTGTAATTGGACTAAGGCCGTCATTGCCGAAAGGGAAATCTGCGCCTGGGGAATCCTTCTTTCTTCGCTAATATTCCTTGCCATTGCCGTTTGTCCACATAAAATAATTTGAACTCCATTATCGCTTAAGGCTTCAAAAAGAGCAATATTAGGATTATCGGTTTTATAAACTTCCTGGTAAAAATCATTTTTAAGAAGAGTTTGCCCAGCCCCACCGTGGATCACAACAAAAATCTCCATCGTATTCAAGGGTTTTCCTGCTTTTACATGTATATTTAAAAAACGGGCAACGGTTTCAATGTACTTATTGATTTCAGAAGGATCTTCGGAAGTTTCTGTGATATCAAAAACAACTTTAAACTCCTGGGAAAGTGAAGTTTTATAATCTGGATTTTCAATGTTGTAGGAAGGTCCAAATTCAGAAATTACCATTCCGGGTTCAGGTTGGTTTTGGGCAGTGGTATTGGAGTTAACAAAAATGAAACTCAATACGAACAGTATTTGGAGATAATTTTTCATAGGTCCTATAATTTAAAAAAGGAAGGCTAAATGTATTTAAAATATCAATGCTGACATAATCTGAAATGCATTTGTTCAAAAGTAAGGTGGAATAGAATTTTAATTAACGCTGAAATTTGGTTAAATTCACCGCCTAAAATAAAGCAAAAAATTGGAATCTTATTTAGCTGAATTAAACGATGCCCAGAAAGCCCCCGTACTTCAAATAGACGGTGCAATGATAGTGATTGCCGGGGCCGGCTCCGGAAAAACAAGGGTGCTTACCTACAGGATTGCTTACTTGATGAGCAAGAATGTGGACCCTTTTAATATCCTGGCATTGACCTTTACGAACAAAGCCGCGCGGGAAATGAAGAAACGGATCTCCCAAATTGTTGGGAGCACTGAATCCAAGAATTTATGGATGGGAACTTTCCATTCCATTTTCGCAAAAATGCTTCGTTTTGAAGCCGATAAACTTGGATATCCATCTAATTTTACCATTTATGATACCCAGGATTCGCAACGGTTAATTTCTGCGATAATTAAGGAAATGGGGCTGGATAAGGATGTTTATAAATACAAACAGGTGTACTCCAGGATCTCTTCCTATAAAAACAGCCTGATAACGGTAAAGGCCTATTTTCAAAATCCGGAGTTGAAGGAAGCAGATGCCATGTCTAAAAAACCCAGGTTGGGAGACATTTATAAAAATTATGTGGATCGCTGCTTTAAGGCCGGAGCGATGGATTTTGATGATTTGTTGCTCAAAACCAACGAATTGTTAAATCGTTTTCCGGAAGTACTCCAGAAATATCAAAACCGCTTTCGTTATATTCTGGTGGATGAGTATCAGGATACAAACCATTCGCAATATTTAATTATAAAAGCGCTTTCAGATAAATTTCAGAATATATGTGTGGTTGGTGATGATGCACAAAGTATTTATGCCTTCCGGGGCGCGAATATCAACAATATCCTCAACTTCCAGAAGGATTATGACAATGTCCAGATGTACAGGCTTGAACAAAATTACAGGTCTACAAAAAACATTGTGAATGCGGCAAACTCCATTATCGAAAAAAACAAGACCAAACTTGAAAAAATAGTTTGGACAGATAACGACGAAGGCCCCAAAATTATCGTGAACCGGTTGTTGACCGATGGGGAAGAAGGTCGTTTTGTTGCTAGTTCAATTTTTGAAAATCAGATGCAAAACCAGCTCAAAAACAGCGATTTTGCAATTCTATACAGGACAAACGCCCAAAGTAGAGCTATGGAGGATGCCCTGAGAAAAAGGGAAATTCCCTATAGAATTTATGGCGGACTTTCTTTCTATCAGCGAAAGGAGATCAAAGATGTGCTTTCCTATTTGCGTTTACTTGTAAATCCCAACGATGAGGAAGCTCTAAAAAGGATTATCAATTTTCCTGCCAGGGGAATCGGGCAAACCACAATGGATAAATTGACTATTGCAGCCAATCAATATGGAAAGTCAATTTTTGAGGTGATCGATAATTTGGATCATATGGATCTTAAAATAAATTCTGGCACGAGGACCAGGCTTTCCAATTTCGTGAATATGATCAAGAGTTTCGCGATCTTAAATGAAAATGCCGATGCCTTTACCGTGGCGGATACTGTTTCAAGAAAGACCGGCTTGGTGCAGGAACTCAAAAAGGACGGAACTCCTGAAGGGGTCGCGAAAATCGAAAATATTGAGGAGTTGTTGAACGGGATGAAGGATTTTGTGGAAGGACAAAAAGAGTTGGCAGATGCCACAGGTTCTTTAGCCGAATTTCTTGAGGATGTCGCACTTGCAACCGATTTGGATAATGATACCGGGGATGATGACCGAGTGGCCCTTATGACTATTCATTTGGCAAAAGGTTTGGAATTCCCTTATGTATATATAGTAGGATTGGAAGAAGATCTGTTCCCATCCGGAATGAGTATGGGAACCAGGAGTGAGTTGGAAGAAGAACGCCGATTGTTTTATGTGGCTCTTACCCGAGCCGAAACACAGGCATACCTTTGCTACGCTCAATCGCGTTACAGATGGGGTAAATTGGTGGAAGCCGAACCCAGCAGATTTATAGAAGAAATTGAGGAACAGTATAAATCTTATATGATCCCTCAGGACGATTACAAATACAAGCCCTTAATTGACCTGGATATTTTTGGGGAAGTAGATAAAAGCAAATTGCGTCAAACAAAACCCACTGCGAGTTCTCCGCCACTAGCCCATAAACCCAGCGAGGAACAACTTCGAAAATTGAGAAAGCTGAGACCTGCAAGTGGAGCCTCGGCTACGGCATCCATTAAAGATAGTGTTAAACTGGAAGTTGGAAATGCTGTAGAGCACATGAGGTTTGGAAAAGGTATAGTGATTAGCCTGGAAGGAATTGGCCAGGACAAAAAAGCGGAAATTAATTTTGAAAATGGTGGCATCAAAAAGTTGTTGCTCCGGTTTGCAAAGCTAAAATTGCTTTTATAATTTTTTGAATATTTTTTTTATGTTCAGGATAGGAGACCTACCCGGCGCATTTTGAATTACATTTTATTGTCATGACCATTTTAGCTTGAAAGTTTTTACTAACTTTAGTAAGGACTATTTAAATCCGGCTAATTTGAAAACTCTAAAATGCGC